>Ga0209603_1000323_pt1 | contig 59814 bp, 86 predicted proteins | sample COGITO_mtgs_1206_FD_184812 | JGI IMG/M metagenome (GOLD analysis project Ga0209603, IMG submission 184812) | Pelagic marine microbial communities from North Sea - COGITO_mtgs_120607 (SPAdes) (version 2) | ecosystem: Environmental > Aquatic > Marine > Epipelagic ...
AGTCATGCCTTTAGCTATTGTTATGTTTTCTTTTACAAAGTCTAGGATTTCTTTATCTGTTAGTTTCATTGTTTTCACCCTTTAGCTTTTCTTTTCTAAGCACTTCATTGTCCGCTTCTTCCTATAGGAACATATACAGAACCGACTTTGTGATAGGATTTTAACATAGGAACACCTCACTTGCTTTTGAAACATAATTATACACCACCACCAGCTAATTGTCAAGTCATTCTGGCTCTTCATCATTATTTAATGACAACGTGTAACTGAAACTTTCAGTGTCGTATGCGGGATGCTCCCAACTGATTTCGTCGGTGATTTCCATATCCATATCATCATTAAACATATGGGTGATCAATAACGCAATCTCTTCACGAGACATTTTGTGGATGTGCCGCAGATCGTCTAGATCTCGCTCCAACTCAGTTTGTTCCTCCTTACGTCTTCGATACTCGGCTAAGTTTACTACGTTACTCATGGCAATAAATTATCCTATTTGACTCGTTGTTTTTTTGGTACTTCGGTTCGAACCAGAATTCCCGAATATAACCCATATCGATATTTATTAGTTATCAATTCGTAACCCAAAAAATCTTTTATTTTTTCACTTTTGTCTTTTTCTATTGTAGATGCCAACTGAGAAAGACTTGTCCAAGTTTGTTTGGTGTAGTCTTTCATCGAACGATTTCCACTTCACTTTCTGTTTCAATAACAACTCTAGCACCGCAGGATAAGATCTTGTCACCATTCTCACCATAACGAACAATACTCGGCCCGAGCACCTTCACTTCGTGACAGTAGGTATTCTTACGGCCTTCTTTGATTGTGATCACAGGATCGTTGGTACCGTGTTTCAAGTTTGACTTGATCTTGTGTTGATTGACATGAATATATTTCATTAATATATCACCTTTCAGTTTTATTTGATAACAGGTGTTATCTTAACATATAATCCATATAATGTCAAGAGATCATATCCGAAATTTCTGCCGCATATTTTTTGTTAGTTACTGGGACTGCGTTGGATTTGTGGAGTTGTCCCAGACCGATGACGAAGTCTCCGGTGTATCTTGGGGATTCTCGTCGGTCTCCTCCCGACAATCTCGCAGGAGCATGGAACGATGGGTAGCGTTCTGTCTCTGCCGCGCGTTGGCTTGCATACGACGCTTTTGGTTGGTATTCCTGAAACTTAGGCGCGACATACTTGACACAGACTTCTCCTTTAGGCTTCTTGGATTTGCGTTTGCGACCGTTATAGTCGTACTTCATATTTCCAAAGATCATACTTCAACTCACAGTTTTCATTTGATATACGTATGATATCACACAGTCAAGAAGATGTCAAGTCTAAACTGCTCGACCTTTCTTCTGACTGGCAATCCATTTAATAGCCGCAGCGTTCTGTGGTGGCTGCTTTGCAAATTTTGTTGCCCACTTGAAACCTTTCATCGTACCAGATTTCCAATCAGCGCCATCGCTGTTATCGACAATCATCATGTTCTGTCTAAAGAACGACTGAAACTTACCAATGTTGTTCTGTACGTCATTCCAAGAACCCGTCACCACATCATCAGGCAACGTTCTAGCACGAGCTTGGTTGCGATCTTTTGCGGTTTCGAGATTGGTATTGACGAACAACATACCTACATCATAACCTAACTTCTTCATCTGATTGGCTTGCGACGAGATTTTAGCGTAGTCTCTGCCGGTACCATCGATGACAACCCCGAGGCGCCCTTTGAGGTACAACTCTTGTTGCTTACCCGTAAGAGTTTTTGCTGCGTTGCGCATGCTCTGCCCTTTGTCGCTACCGATGAACTCGGGTGACATCTCTTCGCCGGCTTTCTTCATTGCGATTTCAAATGCGTGGTCAGAGTTAACGAGCCGAAACCCAAGAGAAGTTAGAGCTGTCTGCCCAATCATAAACGATTTACCGCTGCCGGGGCCTCCAGCCAAGAATATTGCTTTAAAGATTGCGGGGTCGTTGACACCCTCTTCCAAGAATTGTGAAAATCTTAACATATTGGTAATCTACTTATTGAAACCTTTATTTATACTTTGTCGTAACTGACACCGACATCAGCACCAAACTCTGTCATATAGTTATCGTCAGTCTCAGTTTCCACTGGGCGTCTACTCTCCACATTGTAAATCTTGTGGTCGATTATGTAGCCGGGGTTCTTATTGAGACGGTTGTATATGTACGAATCGTCTGTCCATACTATGCGGTTGTTGGGATACCCGAAGAAATTACCATCATCCATCTTAAACATATGACAGCACTTATGTTCCGGATCTTCTGAAAAGTTTGTGTCGAGTATCGTGCGATCTTCCCAAGACCAATCCAGTGTGAACATATACTCACCCCAGTGGCGCCCACCTTTGTGGTCGATTAACTCGGCGCGCCTTCTCGCAAGTCTATTCCTCACATTGACATTGACGTAAGGTGAAAAACAATCCCAATAATGATGCATCTCTAACGGATAAATTGGTGCGTCTTTTTTCCAACAAAATGCTGTGATGGGTCTTCTAGTCCAGTTCACACCATTTTCTAATAGCGTTTCGAAAAGAGGCACTCGCCTCTCCATACTAGCAACACTATGAATCTCTGCTACGGTGAACTCGCCGTGCCCTTTAGTGTGGTCATACAAGTATTCGTCTCGTATCAAACACACGAAGGGTGGTAGGTTGCAGTTTAAGAAGGCCACAAGTCCCCCATATCCCTATCATCACGAATGCGCATAATGATCTCGTGCTTCTCCGCGTTTGTAAACTCGGTCCAATAAACGATTTCCATTTTGTGTCTATGACACCCAATGCACGTTTCATTGTAGTCTATTATGCACGCACCTATGCACGGCGAGTATACAAAACTTGTGGTGTCTTCGATCATTTATTTTTTCTATAAGTTAATGCTACCTTAATATTTAGGAAATGGAAAACCAGACTGTAATATACGTAGACATCATCGTCCTTATAAAACATCAGAGATGGCAGCACCGCAATCTCAAAATAATTTTTCCAAGTGTTCTCGTGATCGAACTCGAATCTGCTCATCAGTTCGCTTACCGGTATCGACATTATTAAAATCTCCCATATGCTGTATTATAAGTTCCGGAATCAATAGCATCGGATGTCGCTTTTTCTGTTGCAAAAACTCGATGAATGATTTTCCCTTCACAGTATATATCTGCTGTCGGGTAACCTTCGACGTTCCTAAACATTTCTACCAGCATTTTTTTGTTTCTGAGTTTCTCTGAGTTTCTGGCATAAGTTTTTGCCAGATCTCTAACTCTATCGTAGATACTCAACAGATCACCATCGTAAGGGCCAAGGATATTAATTACAACATCATCAGGGCACGTTTCCATCTCAACTAAAGTTAACTCACTCATAAAAACTCCATACAGTTATAATAAAACGGGGGCTTCAATTCACAACAATTCATAGCAATTTTCGATATCCACCCCCAAACACAAACACATTATGTCACACCTTTCGGTGAATGTCAAGATCAACAATCCCAACTAATATCAGGCCGGGTTTTACCACTACCGTTCCAATAGATTTTGCAACCACACTCTTCAATGATGGGAATGATTGCTTTGAGATTTGCAACACCTTCGTCGGTGCCATCGAAACAGAACATAGAACTACCAGCAATTTCTGGGGGCATACAAACAAACCCACTCACACTGATATCAGGTTCATAGTCGAGATCCTCGAAGTCATTGAAGAGGGGTGAGACGAAACCCTCACCTTCACAATGTGCACAATGAACATCGTCTTCATCGTCGAAACCTGTACCGTCACAGTATTCGCATTCTTCCGAAGGATAGTCAGTGACTTCACAGTCTTGAGAATGATTGAACAACACTTTGCTCAGATCATCGTGCTCGACTTCACCCCATGCACACGATTGACAACACGGCATGTTCCACTCTACAAACCAGCCCTCCTTGCGGAGTCTGGTCTGTAGTTTAGTGAATCCATTTTCCATTATGCTGCCTCCGCCATTTCTAGTGCGAGGTTGGTCGCTTTGACTTTGCGAGTTTGATTCACACCAAACCAAGCAGAAGTCATTCGCGTGTCAGCAGATCTTCCGACAACGTGATCGGTCGTATAAGTCACCGCGTTCAGAGCATTCCACCAAGTACCCATCGCCATATCTGCACCGGGCTGTGTTTCCAATACATCAAACGCACCTTTAGCAGTAGTGGACAACTCAGAGTATTCTGTAACAACACGTTTGGCGGTGTTCGCAGCAGGAAATACTTCGTTAAAGAATGTAATCAAATCACTAGATGAAGTTCGTTTGCTCGCCATGAACTTTGCAGCATCACGATACATCTCAAACTTCTGGTGAGCTAACCCCATCTGCTGTTTGACCATATCAGGATTAAAAGCACGACGATGATTCAGTTTCATTTCGTTGTTGCTTTTCTCACCAAGACTCATCGTGAGTGTATTGTTACATACAACTCGAATGGGTGTCATTCGAACATTGACAGACTTTCCATACTGATGCGGGTTAGAGAACAACATATAATTGTCAACTTGATCGTCACCTAACACATCAAACGACTCATTGATTTTCGCAAGAACCCAGACAATCTCACCGTTTTTCAGAGAACCAGCCGTGTGCATTTCCATGTCACCCGCGGCACAGAACTCAGCAAAGAAATCGAATGCTTCAGTATTCTGAACAGGTTCCCAACCGTCACCAACGCTAGGCGAGAGTACTCGGTTGTCGCTGTCTCGCAACAGGGCATTGGTCCCTGTCTCGATCATCTCACCATCATAGGTGACAAACGATGGGCGCTTCGTCACACCCCAGTCCAATCCAGCAGCTTTCTGCATCTGGCGGGGGGTAAGATCTATCCCAACTTTAGTACCGAGGCCGTGCCAAGGGACTTGACCCGCGTATGCCATTTGTGCTTTACCGTCAATAACTTCTACTTCGTGACTCATAATGTATTCCTTAAGTTTTTTTGATAACAGATGTTATCTTAACACATAAAAGATGGTTTGTCAACACTTTTTACAAAGAATCTACAAATTCTTTATGTTTTTCCATAATGGGAATAATACTGTGGATGTCCATTGCGAGAAATAACAACTGCATCTCGTGTCTCCACGATGACCACAACTCAGGATCGTGCTCTTTGATGCTACCCGCGTTGTGCATCACATCATAGAACTTGACGATTTTAACCTCTTCAGGAGCCGCTGAGAGCCTCCAGCGGTCGTGTTCCTTGCGGATTGACCTAGTGCCAACGAACTCTGGGGGCTTGGTTAGATACCAGACATATTCGGCGACTTCTGCGCCAAAGTACTCTAAAACCTCCTCAAAAGAGGCGTCAGTGTCTTCTACGGTGTCGTGTAGGATTGCCGCAACGATGGCTGTCTCCGACAAACCATGCTCCCTGACCATCTCTGAGACGATCAGAGGGTGCTCAATGTAGGGTTCTCCAGTATACTTGCGATACTGCCCTTTGTGCTTCGTTCCTGCCCATATTCGGGCATACTCTATTCGACTTTCCAACTTGGTTCTCCCTGATTTGAAATGATATTATAACACCATTCTGGGGGTATTGTCAAGTCTTTAGTCGTATGCACCCTCGAAATATGTGCCCGGCACAGAGTAGTATGCAATCACTGTGTGCATCGCCGAAACAAGAGCAGAATCGTCAGTTGTTTCAATTTGAGATTTTAATTCTTCTACAATCAAACTTTCAATTGCATCATCTTTCAAATAATTACTTAGCATAATATAGTCTCTACTTAGAATGTGGGGGTTTTTTTACTTCAATAAACCACTCGTGTTTTCGGCTGACCGGATTGAATTTTTTCTTCCGCATCTTTTCCATTTTTTTGTTTTTATACACAGTGTAGTGGTAATCGTGTGACTCACGAGTTTGCCCCTCGGGAATCAAATACACAACATCGTTATCTTTTCTAGCCATTACAACCTCTTGGTTTTAAAAAATGAAATAAATTCGGGCCATCTAAACATACCACCACGAATGTGACAAAAGAATAGCCCGTTGTACGGTGCTGCTAATTCCTCCCCTCTACCTAAATTAAGCTCTGTCTGTGTCATTTATAACTCCTTAAGTATTCATTACTCGAATTAAGCATCCGGTGCGCCAGTATACCATCGAATGACAGTCTCTACTCGAAATGACCGCCACGCTTCTTTGTCCAAACACCACACAACCAAGTGGTCGTTAGTTTCCTTTTGTTCCAAGATCTCAGGAACATTGTGGTGAGATAGTTCTACATTTAGTGTACACGGCATAACTCGCAGTTCGCCGGTACCAACTTTCGTAAACTCCACTGTCACAACACCTTCTTTGGCTGCTTCTATAAAGCCTTTAATTGTATCACTCATACATCACCTTCCTTAACAAAAATACCATCAATCATTTTACCCTTACGGTCTTTGATATCAATCCACGCTTGCTCTAGGCAATCCATCATAGAGTAGCCATTGCGTTCCATAATGTTGATCAACACCACCATGATATCACCAATGTCATCCTTCATATCTTTGCCTTTGCACATATTGTCTGACAGTTCCCCGCACTCCTGAATGAGTTTGCAGAACTGATCCTTGTCGGTGCTGCCCTCAATTAGATTGCGATCGCGGTGCCAGGTTCTAATGCGAGACACCATTACGTCGCTGGTGCTGGATTTTAAGACCCAGGTGCCTCGCGCCTCTCCGTTCCAAGTGTCGTTCATGCGGCCACCCTAGATTTTGTGCGGCAGTATGCCAAGAGATTTTCTGGTGTAGAAATCTCGTATGGATCCGTATCAATGTGCAGATTGTCGGTCATACCAGCCTCGGGGAAAAATGCTTCCACAACACCATTGTCAACAACCATTGCATACCGCCAAGACCGCAAACCAAACCCTACATTATCCTTCGCTACCAACATTCCAATTTCACGAGTAAATGTTCCTGATCCATCGGGGATAACTTTGACGTGTTGCAGGTATTGATCCTTTGCCCAAGCGTTCATTACAAATGCGTCGTTAACTGAGATACAATAAATCTCGTCAATACCCAATCCGTTAAACTCGGGGAAGAGTTTCTCGAATGTTGGTAGTTGATAGGTGGAACACGTCGGCGTGAATGCGCCGGGCAGCCCAAACAGGATAACCCGTTTGCCCTCAAAATAATCACCACTTGATTTTAGATCCCATCGATATGGATTTGGACCCTCAATACTTTCATCTCGCACCCGAGTGTTAAACAAAACGGACGGTAGTGCCTCGCCTTTTCTAATCATAATATAACTCCTATTGTTTACCAGTATAGATCAACTAACTCATCTTCCATTCCATATGCTTCGATTTCCCAAGGCATATCAGAATGTTTTACATTGTACTCTTCAGCCCAACGGTATTGTTTTGCTGTAAGTTCCCCACGAATGTATTGTTTTGCATGCACAAGTTCATGCGCTAAGGTTGACACGATTTCTTTAATGCTGTAAGGGTAATGTTCTTGATCGTCATAGTCAACCATGTTCCTAGAAAGTTCCACCGAGATAACTTGAGCAGATTTCATAACAGAAGAATCCAACTGGACGACGCCCGCATTACAGCACTGCCCCGCGTCGTCGCCTAGGTTGGTTCTCATATTGGTAATGATTAACACATTTTTCTTGAGATCTTTTGGAAAGAAATGGTTGACAACATCATCAATAAACTTCTCAACTCGACGCTTTTGTGGGAACCTTCCGTCAATCGCACATACAATCATAATAAATCCTCAGTTGGTATATGCATATCTTATCAAAATTCTGGGGTAATGTCAAGCACTATCTAAGTCTTTGATTCTTTTGGGTTTATGATGCCCAGAACATAGTTTTCTGCGACATCTTCGGCATAATGTACAGAATGTGCCCGAACATCGACAACATCAACTTGCACATCACCCTCAAAAAACTCTACAAAATAACCGTCTTCGCTGAGGCAAACTTCAGCCTTTCGGCCGCCCTCGCGCGAAAAGTGTGTGCTAATATTGACACGAGTGCTTTCTCTATGTTTTTTGTTTTTACCACCAAAAATTATATCCCACTGACTTTCAAACTTCGCATGCGCATCAATGTAATCTTCTTTGTTTCCTACCGCCAAGGGTCTTCGACCGCTTCCTTTTCCATTCATAATATTCTCCAAAAGTAAAGCGCCTCATTGCGAGGCGCTTGTTAGATGGGATCACCCCCTTATCGTGACTTGTTCTATTGAAGCGTCGAGTGTTGCTCTTTTTTTCTTCATTTTATAAGACGCTTCAGTTTTACCTTTTCTGTTTAGCTTGAAAATCCGTTTTCCAAGTTCCCTAGAATGTTTCTTTAGTACTTCTAGTTGGCTTTCTACCATAGGCAAGTCTCCTTGTTAAGTTTATGTTACCATAACGAAACTGGATTTTAGGGGGCCCTCCTTTTAATCCGTCAAAGTTGTCATTTTTTTATCTGGATTGAATCCTTTATTAACATTTTCTGTGATGTATCTTGCACCACCAAACATCTGAATAACAACTGCTGCCGCAACCCACTCAGCAAAGCCATACTCAATATTTAGTGGAAACAGTGTGTTGAATGACCATATTGCGATAAACGGTACCGCAGTGGCAACACCAAGTAATATCAAAACAAATGCAAATGTAGCTCTAGTACTCATTCAAAATCCTCCAAATCTTCAAGACGATCATCATCTAAATTATTTATATCAATTTGTTCCAGCTTTTCCCTAATCTTGGTTTTATTTTTACGCTTGCTGTTTAGTCTTTTTTTCTTAGGAACGAGGTCATCATATTCATCATAGAATTCACGAAATCCTCTATAGCTATTTCTACTTTTACTTTTACCCATTGGACTTTCCCAACTCTTCACCATCAAAAATTTCGGGGATATTATCCATCAAGACTTTCCTAGTTATGCCTTTGTATTTTAGTTTTTTATCCTTGATCATGACAAGAACATCTGCCTCTTTAGCAGGAACACTTTCCAGCATTTCTATGAAGATACTTTCTCGCTTTATCCTTTTCATATTGGGTGTCAGGGTTTTCATAAAGTAGCGAAACTTTCTCATTTCTCTACCCAATCTTTTGTACCCAAAATTTTCCGGAATGTTTAAAGGCTCAAACGGTGGCTTACCTTTAGGCAAATCAAACTCATAACTTTGGTTGAATGTCAGTTGCAAGATAAGTTTGATTTCCGGTGCGATGTCACAAATTCTTTTTATTTCTGGTCCGCGCGTAGAAGCGGGCAGAGAAGAAATATGCTCAAACACCTCCCCGATATTCATTCGACTAATATCAGTCGGTTTTTGTGTAACAGTAGACATAATCAAAATTCCTGTAGATGTTCCATTAGTTGTTTCATTTTGTTTTTCATGAAGTAGTTAAATAACTGACTCCTATCACGAGATTCTGTGGTTTCGTACATACTGACAATATCTTCCGACAGCGCCTCGGGAATTTTTTGCAGATCAATCAAGATCTGGTTTCGGTTATAGTTCCTCATCATTTCTTCGTTGCAAAACTCTTGTGGTTGTTGCTGCAACCACATATTTAGCTTCTTTGTATTGATGGGTTTCTGTCTAGATTCCGACACAAAGGTGTCATCCTGAGATAGAATATTAGGAATACCGTCACCACGATCACCACGAATAATGTGCTCACACAAATATGCATGGGGATTGCCTTCAGGGCGAATAAACTTTTTAGCCATAGGGCTATACTGATCGACATTCACAAACTTCTGCAATTGCATAAAGTCTTTATCACTAGACAAGATCAATATACGTTCCGTGTCGGCGTTGCGCAAGAAGACACCGTTCTGGTGACATAGAGTTCCGATAATGTCATCAGCTTCGGCTCCAGCAACTTGCAGCACTTTGTATGGAAAGTTTTCTTTCAACTCGTCTTTGATTTTATGCAGGACTTCGAAGATGAGCGCCCAGTTATATGGTGATGCATCTCTAGACTTTTTGCGCGAGGCTTTGTAGTACGGGAAAATATCTCTTCTCCAGTAGTTCTTATCGTCAGCGCAGATAACTATCTCACCATAGTCTTGTTTGAATTTAACGTTGTAAGATTTTAGTGCGAGTGCAACCATATGTCGAATTAAGTTTTCATCAACATGCTTGGTTATACCAGGCTGCATCATTAAGTTAGATATCATTACCTGATTCAGATCCACGAGTATCATTACGATTTCCTATTATGTAATTTTCAGAACTATTGTATCACAATTAAAGCGACCTGTCAAGCCTTGTTCTTTTGTAGTTAGTTGTGGCAAAATCTTTTTGATCTTGACTTTACCCGCATCCATCAACTCAGGAATAATAACTTCAGGTTTGCGTAACCGCTTCCCTACACTGGATTTTGTGTTGAAGTTCTTCAGGGTAGTGCCTTTAAAAGTTAAGCCTTTTGCATTGTCGGAGTTATACACACCCAGCATCTTAGTCTTTATGTTGTAAGTCCATACCTGATCAGCACCCACCACCTTTTCTATGGGAACACATTTAAATCCGGAGTGTTCTTCAAGAAATTTTACCTTAGATACAATTTGTGTTACAGGCTTCTCTTTGACTCTGCGTTTTTTCCTTGTAGGTTTGTTTGCAATAGCAGATTTATTTGTGGTGGATACTATGTTATCATAAAACTCACCTAATTTTTTTAGTTGAGGTTTTGTGAAGTGTGAGTACGCTTCTTTTATTTGTTCATCTTCACCAGCAATCGCAAGAGTGATTTCTTTTGATGGGTCGATAAACATTTCACACATACGTTGTAGTACTACAGCACTAAGTTTCTTACCAGCAAAATACTTTTCCAAATCATATTTCTGCTTACATCCAGATGCAATATAGTCATCAATCAATCCTTCGATCTCGCCTGCTTCTTCACGAGCTTTTTCTAATATTCTGTCTTGCACAGAAACCTTGGGCACATCCTTTTTGACAACAGTTTTGATGCGAACACCCTTATAGTTCAGGAGCATTTTCATTCCATCATCAAAAAACTTTTGAGTAGTTTCATCAGGAACCATTCCCTGAAGCATCATTCTGGATATCCAAGCAACTTGCAAAGTAATCTTAGAATCTGGAATTGATCCGACATGCCGAATAGTTTTCTTGTCATACTTTGCATGACGGCAGTAAGACACAATAAGTTCTTTTGCTTTCTTATGATCATAACAGTAGTTATACCAGTTGAGTGCATCAATCAACTTTGTCTTATTAAACTCACCAACCCAGATAGGCTCGGGGCCCATACCCAATACAATATCAGATCGCAGTCTCTTAACCATTACATAATCCTATTAGTATACGCTTGCTTCGATGCTGATGTTGACATACTCGCCTGGCTGTTCTGGCATGATGGATGTCATAGTCTCACCGAAAAAGTCATAAGTGACTTGATACCCAGAAACATAAGTTTCACTGCGGGGCACATATTCGGTTTCACACGTCTCTCGGTTCTCGAACACATACTCAGTTCTGTAACCAGAGACAACTTCACGGGTTCTGTTGCGCTGAGAATATGCACCAATCAACGCACCAGCAATGGCAGATTTTTTGCGATGTTCTTTTGTTCTCGTAATTGCGTATGCAGTCGCGGCACCAATAACAGCCCCCATTACAGGCGCAGTTGTACTTCGCTCTCGTGTGTAGACAGGAACTTCTCTAGGCACTCGAACCTGACTCATAGTGCAAACTCTGCGCTCGTCAACAAATTCTTGTGTGTTCTGTACAGGAATCGATTTGATAACCTTTGCTTGAATAGTCTTGGCAGCAGATGTTGCAGAAAAAATAGATACCAATATTGCAAGAGAAAAAATAATTGTACGTTTCATAGTGTCACTCCGTTTTATAATATATTTAGTTTTTGTTGGTGCCGTCATCTTAGAACATCCTCCCAAAATCAATGTTAGACCAACCTTCACTTTCACACATCCAAGCAGTACCACATTTCTCGTTGACGATGATGTCACCCACAGAAACCGAATGCATTCGAGTGAACTTCTGAATGCAAGACCCTTCAGGTCCGTATCCGTTACCGACATGAAACACATCTTCAAGAGTGTCGACACCGGTTACACGGGCAACTGAAGCGAAGTGATCTGACATCCAAGGTTCAAATTTCTCAGAACCACCGAATTTGACATCGCGCTGGATTACAATCTCAGGAAACTCTCCGAAGTCCCCACTCCAACCAACTGAATTCAGGTGATCTCGGGCAGCATCTGACAGGTGAAACTGGTGAATTAAGTAAGACATAGTTCGATCTCTCATTGATTAAAAACATATTATAACAGGTATTGAGGTGGTTGTAAAGCGGTTTTTTAGACTGTTTTGTTATATGCTTATGCTAAAAAGTTATTAAGAGTGGCGATATTTTCTACTTCGGAGATGCGTTTTTTGGCGATTTCGTAATAATTTGAATCCATTTCAATACCAATAAAATTTCGTTTTGACATGATACTGGCTACACCAGTGGTGCCACTACCCATTGTATTATCAAGCACCGTGTCACCTTCGTTGGAATACGTCTTAATGAGATATTCCATCATGGAAACGGGTTTTTGAGTAGGATGATAACCTTTCTCTTGTTTCCATTTCTGGACGCTTTTGGGGTATCTGGTGCCCTCTGGATTGTCACGATGTTTTGATTGTGCTGAACCATAGACTTCACCAATTTTGGCGGTATCTGATTTAAAACCACCATATGGTGTGGACAACCACATTTGAGGATTATAGGTGGGTTTAGCGCGATAGAACACTAACACATTTTCATGTGCTTTGAGAGGCATCACTTTAGCATTCATTGGATTCGTACCCTGAGGCTTCTCCCAGATCCACTCGTATCGTAGATTTTTAAGATTAGACGAGGCTAGGGTGGTCGTAAATGGCTGTTGAGCCGTAAATACCATAGCAGCATTCTTCTTACAGATGCGATTGTATTGTTTCCACAATTCATCTAGAGGTATGATACTATCCCACTTACAAGCAGTAGTACCGTAGGGTAGATCTACCATCAACATGTCCACACTGTCATCAGGCAGCGTTGGTAGAATTTCTAAGCAATTTCCTAACCGTAAGTCTGCAACCATTCGTCAACTCCTATCATATATTCTGAATTTAATAAAGCGACCAATGATCTAGAACCACTCATCCAATCGTCATTGTCTGCTTTATTACCACCTTGTTGTGCACCAAAAAACTTGTTACGTAACTGTCCTTTGGCACGAACTTTCATCTTAATCTCATTTTCTGTTCTGAGTATTTTAACAAAGTTTTCTTTAGAAAGCAACCCTACAACATCATCAGTGCCCTCAGGATTAACACCGGCAAAGAGCAGCCATTCCCAATCTTTACCTTCAGCAACATGATTCATCATCCATGAGTTCTTCTGAATGATACCATTCTTCTGTTGAGACAATGAGAACTTATATTCCATGCGAATACCGTTGACTACAGAGTCGTGTCCGGTATTGCTAGGTTTGGTTACTTTGCATCCGAGACTTCTGAACAAATCGTCAATAATCTTTTCACCAAACTGTCCTTTTTGTTTGTTACCTAAAAACTTATATCCTTCATAAGCAGTACCAATCCAGTGATCTTGGTTCTGCTCTGAGACATAATCCTTGACACCGCATCTAATAGCCGAAACAGATAAATCCATATCATTTCTCATTTCTGATTGATTAAGTACTTATTATCGCACAATATGGGTCAAATTTCAAGCGTTTTTTGATGAAATTTTGGAATACATTATATTCCAGATATTCCTCTAATCTCGGCTTTGGTGAGATTTCGGAACTTTCGGCGAGAGGGGCTCCACTGTTTTTTTGGATTTGAGAAAATAATCGCTTCTGTGGTGCCCTCTGGGACGTATCCCACGAGCATCGACCCAGAGGTGATGTAAATGTGTTGGGGAACCCTATAATCGGCCTTAGACCAGTCTGTGACCTCCTGACGTACCTGCATAACCACTCCTTATCATCAAATTACTATGTAATTCTACATGATTTTGGAGCATATGTCAAGTTTTTATGGCAGTTTTACCAAACCTTTTATGATACTTGCACTGCCTTTTGAGACTGGACCGATATTGTACGGCGATTTTGCGACAGATTTGAACTGTATTTCCATCGTTATTTGGTAGCCTTGCCCTCCGGTGGGCCTCTTTAAACTCTTCTCTTGAGCGAGAGCTTTTGTTACACCCTTAGATTGTATGCGAATTCTAAGAACTGCTCGATGGGAGTTTGACCATCTGGGGATTTTGGGTGTGGTTTTGACGTTCATTTTTGCTGGATCTTTAGGCCCCAATAGGAAAAAACCATGCGTACCAACATTCAGGTAATATGTGTCTTTTAGGTTATAATATTTTTCGATAGTGTCTGACGGTAAGTCAAAAAATATGTCTGGACAGTTTTTCAGGTCTTGACTGTACCTTTCCTTAACGTCAGGCTGGCCAGCATCCTCCCATCTTTTTACCCACTTTTCATCCCGATCTTCGGCAATCCAAAGTTTCTTTTTCCACTTCGATTTGATGGCGGCAAGCACCTTATTAGTAACACCCAAACCTTTCATAAATTCTTTTTCTTTAGCACCATTCGTGTCACCAAAAGAAAAAGATGCGGCCGCATTATTGTATTTTATGACAAGGGAGCCCGCAGACGCCAAATCTTTTTTTAATTCGCACCCATACTCTATGCCTTTTATAAAAAGATCTAAGTCTGGTCGATCCGAAGATGCGCCTGCAGGAACATAGTTTTTTTTAACTAAACCGTAGTCTTGTAGACACTTCGCTACATTGGCTTCGTATAAAAAACCCTCCTGTGCCATCAGTTACTCTGCTTTTTTCTTAGCGGCAGAAGGTCGTTTCACCGCAGGCTTTTTCTTAGCTGGCGCTTTCTTAGCGGCGGTTGTTTTTTTAGCTGCTGCTTTCTTAGCTGGAGCTTTTTTTGGAACCTCGACAACGGGAACTTCTTTTTTCCCGAAAAAGAACTCTTTGATTTTTTGTAACATGATAGTCTCCGTAGATTTATACACTATTTAGTTTTTTTAGCTTTTGATTTTCTCTTGTCTTTTTCTTCTTCGAGTTTGTTGAGTTTATGCAATCTCGATGACACTTCCTTTGCAGTCATCCAAATGTCCTTACCACCAATCAAAGATTCCAGTTCTTCTTTGTTAAGGAAGTTTTGGTAGATGTCTTGGAGGATGCCCTCGGTCCATTTTCGCTCGTGTGTAATTTGATCGTACATTTCTCCACCCTTGCCAAACGTGCCGCCGGAATAATCGTGAAACATAAAGACAGAATGGTCAGAAATCTCAAAAGAGTTTCCGCACAAAAATATCATAGTCGCTGCTGACATGCAGTAGCCTTCAACCGAGCATACTATGTGCGCTTTAGAATCTCCCATACAACGAATAAACTGTATGGTTGTGGAAACATCACCGCCATGTGAGTTGATGTGGATGTAGACGATATCATTCTGCTGTGCGTTTCTTATTACCTCAAAAGCATCAAGATATTCTTCAGATGATTTGATATCACCGCTGAGGTATATGTTGAAGATAAACCCAATTGGTACTGGATTTCTTACTACGTTAGATTCTTTCATAATTTCACTCATATTACATGGTTCCTGTGTATTTTTGCTCCAACAAAAGAATTGTAGTACTCATCGGGCTTCAATAGAACATCATATTCCAGCTGATATTTTAGTTCCCAATAGCTACATTCGCCCTTAGTCTTACACAACCTCAAGATCTCTCGTGCAAATCTTTCGGTACCTTCCTGCTCAACTAGGAGTTTGACTTCTTCGCTCGACCCGTAATACTTCATCCAATCGGATTCGGTTTTTATTATACGCTTTCGGGTTTTGCCTTTCAGCGGGGGTTTTTTCCTCGTGCTCCAAAACCACTTCTTACCAATATACTTCATTTTATTTTCTGTGTCGGTGATCTCATAGACGAATCCATAAGAGTCACCAATCATTTCAGAAATAAACTCTTGATTTTTATATTTCCACATTAGCTCTTTAGCAAATCATCTTCCTCCGGATTCTCCCAGCCGTCAAACTCCGGCCATTCAAAAGTTGCTGTTGCTTCAGTCATAAGATCTTCATCTAGAGTCTCAGCACAAAACGGGCAGAATTTAGCTTCTACTGCCGTATCAACATAATCTATCTGGAATTCTGAGTTGCACTCCTCGCAAAATACTTTGATTGATTTCATACATACTCCTCTATTTAGACGCATCACCCCAGACATCATCCCACTTCCCTACCATAGCACCTTTTGCATAGTCTGTGCTTCGGTTCTCAAAAAAGTTTGTGTGTGTCGGTGCGTTGATCATAGACTCAACCCAAGGCAATGGATTGCGTTTCACTTTAAATAAACCTTTCATTCCCAAACTAATCAGCCTCCTGTCAGCAATGTAACGAATATATTTCTTCACTTGCTCCGGAGTTAGGTCTTCCATTTCACCCATACTAAAAGTTAGGTCAATGAACTTGTCTTCCAGTTCCACCATCCGTTCTGCAATACTGTAAATTTTACCTTTTAGTTCATCGGTCCAGATGTCTCTGTTTTCTTCGATGTAGGTGCGGAACAGTTTGATCATAGACTCAGCATGCATTGTTTCATCAACAATAGACCAAGTAACGATCTGCCCCATACCCTTCATCTTACCGTGCCGAGGAAAGTTCAGCAACATAATGAATGAACTGAACAGTTGCATTCCTTCTGTAAACGCAGAAAATACTGCTATGTGGGTGGCGGTCGACGCCCTATCACCGTTCTTTGAAGATATTTCAAGAACATAGTCGTGCTTTTCTTTCATCTCTTGATACTCAAGAAAATCTGAATAAGTAGATTCTGGCATACCAATAGTTTCGATAAGATGCGAGTATGCTGCGATATGCAGCGCCTCACGAGCAGCAAACCCCATGAGCATCATTCGAACTTCTGGTTGAGGAAAATATGGCAAATAATTCTTTACGTATCCACCAGCAACATCAATGTCACCCTGCGTAAAAAATCTGAAGATGTTTGTTAAAAAATATCTTTCTTCTTCTGTAAGTTTTTTCTTCCAATCTTTTACATCTTCCACCATAGGAACTTCTGTATGAAGCCAGTGACTTTGCTCATGCTTCAGCCACGCATCATACGCCCACGGATAGTTAAATGGTTTGAAATAAGATCTTTCGTCCGTTAAAACTAATTCTTGATTTTTCATATTATCCCTCACACGCGAGACACAAATCACCATCGATGATGGCACTCATATCCAACTCTTTAATTACCTCTCTCTCTATTCTCTTAGCAACTTTATCTGCCTTTCCGATCTTCTCCGAACGGCAATAGTAAAGCGTCTTTAACTTTTGTTTCCACGCCATAAAATGCACTGCGTGAATGTATTTCAAATTTGCATCTGGTCTAAAAAATAAATTCAAAGATTGTGCTTGATCAATAAATTGCTGTCTATCGGATGCGTGTTGCACAATCCATCGCTGATCAATTTCCATTGAGGTTTTGAACACGTCTTTTTGATAATCCTCCAACCATGTCAAGTGGTGAGCAGAACCATCGTTTGCAATAATGGAACTCCAAACATCATCATACCAGTTTTCAGGTTTCCCTTCGGCAGCATCCGCGATTATCTTATCAAGGTACTTATTCTTATGTAAGAACGATCCGGAAAGCGTGTCTTGTCTGTAAGCATTTGCTCGATACGGTTCGATAGATGGTGAGGTGTTTCCCATAATAATAGAACTGCTTGCGTTTGGTGCGATTGCCATCATGTGACTAAACCGTTTCCCTGTGCCGTTAGCATCGGGTGCAACGCCACGCTCTTCGCCTAGTTCTAGATTTACTTCATTCAGTTTCTTACTTATATAGGTAAACATTCTGTTGTTGGCTGAGACTGCCATAGCACTCTCCCAAGCAAGGTTCTTCGACTGCAAATATGCATGGAAACCCAGAGCACCAATACCAATAGATCTCTCGCGCATAGCACTATACTTTGCACGAGAGATTCCTGCCGGCGCGTTGTCAATGAAATACTGCAGAACGTTATCCAACATTTCAGCAACATCACGTAAGAATAATGAGTTCTTACTCCAACTGTCATAATACTCAAGATTCAATGAAGACAAACAACACACAGCAGTTCTATCTTTATCGGTAGGTAGAATGATTTCACTACATAAGTTTGATTGCTTGATAGATAGCCCCAAATCTTTCTGTGCTTGTGGCATCGCTTCGTTAGACGTATCAATAAAGTGCATGTAGGGCTCACCCGTCAGCATTCTATTCTCGATAATCTTCTGCCACAAATACTTGGCTGATATCGTGTCTTTGACTTCACCGTTATGCGGATCTTTAAGTTCCCAAGTATCATCATAATTATTGTCAATCATACATTTTTCTATGACGTTCATAAAATCGTCTGTGATGTTGATACCGTGATGCAGGTTTAATGCTCGCATATTAGGATCACCCGTGGGCTTCCTCATCTCAAGAAAAGAAATGATGTCAGGGTGTGAAATATCAAGATACGTTGCGTAACTTCCTCGGCGAGTTCTCCCCTGTCGATACGCTAAACAACTAGCGTCATAAGTTTTTATGTGCGGCATAATGCCCACAGACTTTTCATCGGAACTACGAATACCAACACCGATACCCACACCACCACCCAGCATACTCAGCCAATTAACTTCAGACAAACACTCAACCAATCCCTCTGCACTATCATGAAGGTATGGAAGGAAGCACGAAATGGGTAATCCTGTGTTGCTTCTCCCAAATGATAAAATTGGTGTTGAGTACGACAACCAGTGTCTGCTGCTATAGTCATACAATCTTTGTGCGTGTTCTGGGTTACTGCCAAACTTCGAACTAACAAACGCAAATCTCTCTTGCGGCGAAACCTCATCATCTTTCATATACGACTCTTTGAGTCTTTTTATTCCCAACTCGTCAAATAACTCATCTCGTGAATAGTCTACTTTGATACCATGTAGTTCATCTTTCATTGTTTTTTATATTCTCCAACTGTTAAATTCTAACAATAATCTTGGTCCAACAAACGTTCTGTCTTTCACAGTAGAAAGAAGTTCTTCTTCTGTGGTGCTCGACTTCATTATCATGTCGTTTATATCTTTTTCTTTATAAGATTTAGGCCAGACGCAAACACTAAATCCGTCATTGACAGATCGTTGTATGTTTTTGACTATCTCTTTATTTCTAGGCTCATTATCATATATCAAAACAAGCTTTTCTTTTGGTAGATGTTCTGCCGCAACCCTGAGATTTGCATTACCCACCGAAACCGAGTTTGGAAGGAACAGGCTATCTAAAGGCCCTTCAGTTACATATATCACATCATTTGTGTCAACCTTGTCAATACCGAAAATCATAGGATCATTATCGTCAATCTTCAGATTTATATAGCGAAACTGTTCGCCCCGAATCGCTCTCGCGGATAGCCCAACTAATTTATTTTTTCTGTTATAGAAGGGTAACACCAATCTAGGTTCGCTGGTCACAATCTTGTCATCATATCCTGACGCCAACTTTTTTAGGTCCTGTACGTTCTCAACATAGTATAGTGTATTATATCTATGACTTGGGATTTTTCTAGAATGCACGTATTTGATGATTTCGTGATCTTTATCAAAATTTTTTATAGGTTTTAGAACTGTATCAAAAAGTGATTTCTGATTGCTCTCAAATCTTACAGGCTTGAACACAAAACTGTGCTCTTTGTGCGCCTTCTTTCCAGTTTCTCCCGACGCATACCTTTCCAAAGAATACTCACGATATAGATTGGTGTTCACAGCTTTTATTAGGTTTCCTAATGACATACCAGCTTGGCAGTTGTGACATTTATAGAACAACCCACCCTTCTGTCCAAATATGTATCCTCGGGCCTTAGTCTTATTTTTTTGACTGTCGCCGCATATCGGACACCGGAAGTTGAAGTTATAACCACCTTTGCGTTTAAATTGATCTAAATGAATAGATAGTATACCAACATACTTTTGATCTAGCCACATGCTCATAATATTACACTCGTATTTCGAGTTGATATAATAACAAAAAATACCAGTTATGTCAAGTTATTTGTCGGTAAATATTCCAGTTTTACCGTAACGGAGAAATATCATAGCACCGGTAGTTTCATCTTCAATGATGATAGGTTTGTTGGGGTTTTTCAGACCGTACTCGCGTATAGCACATCCAATCTCATCGTCACCAACACACTCTTCGTATGGGCGATACTTCTTCTTACCAAACCTAGATTTCATATAACGATCGGAGTCAACAACGAAAACATCATGTTCAGCAAACTTTTTACGACGAACTTTCGCTACAGGCTTACCACGATCCATTCCTGCAATATTACCGCCACCCACATTATTAGCGATTTCTTCTTTGACGAACAATTCTTGATATGCTTTCCTATCGTTGTTCCTCAAATCTCGCATTTCTTTACCAAACGTTTTTGTCATCACAGAGTTCATATTTTGCAACTTTTTAAACTCAACGTCTAATTGTGATTTTGTTGACTTCCACTTGGGGTTGGCTCGTGTTTCATCGGAAGTCAAACCCACCGAACTCTTCCCACCGAATGCGTCAAGTTTCTTCTTAAGTTCGCTAACCTTCTTTTTCTGTGCTTTGATTTGGAGTGCAGAATTGACGAACGATTTACCATACTCGTCTTGAAGATAGGCTATCTTCGGCCCTAGATTTGAACTTTCACAAATCTGTTCTACGAGATTACTGTTCTCTCCAGCAAGATATGCGTCAAGTCTTTCCGAGAGCAATTCGTCGTTATCGCCAATCTCTTCGCCCTCTTTGATTAAGAGCAATGCGGCTGCATATGAAGCAAACTTGGTCTTACCGCCAGGCAACTTTTCTAGAAGTTTCTTGAGTTTTAAAATCATCAAGTCAAATTTGTTGAAGGATTTTTGCTCAACGTTGGTTAGCCGATCTTTTGATTTTTTCAGTATGTTTCCTGAAGCATCAATCACACCAGTTTTATACGCATCCCACTTATCAAAAGGCGTAGTCAACTTGCGCAAAATGCGATAAACAACGTACAAATCTACTAGTGTTGACATTAAATAAGTTCTCTTAGTTTTAAAAGTAAATCTTCATCATATTCTACTAGTATATCACAATAATTCAGAAATATCAAAAAAGAATTCAATATATTTACGTTTTCTTTCCCGACCTTGTATCTCAACATCGTCATTGTGCCATCAATCCCAAAGTTATTTGAGAGGAAGATTATGTGATTTAGTATCAACCTCTCTCGCAACTCGCCGCGTTCCGCAAACTTTTTTATCAGTCGTTTGACATATCTTATTCTCTTAAGATCATCCAAAAACTCTAAAACAGAAACGCAATTTGGATTGTTATAGTTAGCAATCGCAAACTCATCAAAAGTATCATCATCAAGCAGTATCATCAGAAGGTTGCTAAGGCAGCCCTCTTGATCACATTGGTGTCAACAACAACATAAACATAGCCAGAATCCCAAAAAGTAGTACCGACAGCAAAGCCCTCAGTATTGTTATTGCTTGGCGTCACAGCGCCAGTCAGAACGATTTTTGGCGCAGTAAATATTCCAGTAGAAGATAACGTACCATCAACCGAAGAATTTCCTGTTACTACAACACCACTACTAGCAGTCAAAGTGCTGCTAACTGTCAGCGCTCCTGTTACTGTAGCACCACCCGTAGCGGTAATATTTGTTGTTGTGGTAGAAGATAGTTCAAGTGAAGTCGTAGACGCAATATTTACTTTAGCAACTGATAATTGTGTTTGCGCACCAAATAAATCTTCGACTTCAATTTTCTTTGATACTGGAGTGCCAGTTGCATCATCAACAATCATCATAACATCCGTACCAACGGGATCTGTCAATGCTGTTAACAATGTGAGTTTTTTATCTGCCATTTCTATTCCTTATTATTTAAACCCAATTAAGGGAATGCTACTGCCGGGACTCGGACCACTTGAAAAATGGGTCGGGGGAGATGCGTCTCCCCCAGTTTAGCCGTCATGCGCTTATGGGGCACCCAATATTATTTATGCGCTTTGTGTCAATACTACAGAATTTGATACTACAGGATCTGCAGCAAGAGCACCTGCTGAAGACACAACACAACGGAAGTATCTACCAGCAACATAATCACCGTCAGTATCGACAATCGATAAAGTTGTTGTTGTGGTACTACCAGCAACCGTTGCGGTAGCCCAACCAGTCAACCCGTCAGCAGATGACTGCCAATCGTATGTAACTGCTTGTGCGGGTGAAGCTGAAGCAGCAATAGTAAGGGTAGCAGCTGCAAGCCCTGTGATATCAACAGTAGCATCAGATTGCAAAGGTTGCGTCGTGATTGTAATCAATGTATCAAAAACAACATCATCATCACTACCCAAAATACCAGTGTCGCCAGCTTCTGCTGCAGTACGAGCCATAGCAATCAATACTTCAGATTTGTTCCGAGTGTTTCCGTGACCATCTGTGTATGTTGTATATTCCGTCCAACCACCAGTACCAAGACCTGTAGCTTTGTTAGAATCTGCTTCAGAAATGTCAACAAAATACAAGTTGTCTGGTGTTTTTTGAAATGTGTCTGCAGCATCGCCGTCGTTGGTAAGAACAATTGGTGTTGGAACCAATGCGGCGGCAGGAGTGGCTGCAAGGCTGAATGTGCTGGAAGTTAAACGAATAACATAGTATACCGTACCACTAACTAGATTAGTAGCCGCGGCTGTGCTAGTATAAGTTACAGGATCTCCAGTGATAAATCCGTGCCCATGATTTGTAATAACGTTTGCCGCAACTTCACCAGCAGACGACATATCAACTGCGCGTGTTGGTGCAACATATTTTGGAGCACTAGCTAGTGCGTCCGTATTTCCCCATAATGCCATAATAGCTCTCCTATTAGTTTTAATACTATTTATAAGTCTACTTTAGGACTTACTTCTACTTTTTCTTGTTTACCGCTAATCGTTTTAGGATCTTTTTCTTTTTTGACTTTCTTGATGGCTTTTTTAATTGTTTTTCTGCGATTTTTCAGATATTTGTCTGACTTATCAACATCACCATCGTTATCAATATCAGCATCGGCTTGTCCGACAGGATCCAATTTTTCTCCAAGATAACTGTTTAAGACTTGCTTAACGAGTTTTTCCGCCTTTTTCTTATCACCAGCAGTCAATTTTTTAGCAACGATTTCAATTGCTTGTTTTGCGGATTGTGTGGGCTCCATAAGTTTATCAACTTTTGCTAACATTGTTTTATCAACGGCTTCATCGAGTTCGTTTTCGAATGCTTCATCCACATCTTTACCCGCAGCTTTCATACGGAAATACTGCTTCATCTCTGCTTCGGGTGCACGTTTGACCATACGAATATAGTCAGGTTTTTTCAGCAACCTTCTGAGTACGTTCTTGACTTCGCCAGGACTAGCACCATCAACATATGTTGTAGGCAATCCTTCAATTTCAACTTTGTACATAGCTTCATCAAGTTCTACAGACTCCCTAATACCGTTTTTCTTTCTCCATTGCATGACTGTGGCAGCATCCGCAACTTGGTCTGCCCAGTTGCCCGGTCCAGTAGTTGCCTTCCTTGCGGTGGGATTGGCTTTCATGGCCTCACCAGCATCTTTGGCGATATACTTTAAAGAATCATACGGTAAGTCCCAGAATCTTTCGTTCTCTATGCGAGCACCGTTTCTTGGACGACCATCACCCATTTTCCACTTAGTCTTTTCTTCAAGTGCTGCTTCATCGAACTGCATTGAGTGTTGTCCAGTACTTCGAACTTTCTCTGCATCCTTCATAGTCTTGTAAGGTTTACCTTGGTTTACAAATTTACCCTTAGTCATAACCTGTACTTGGAAACCTTTGTTTGGAAGTTTATCAACACCCAACTCTTTACGAATTTTGTCTTGTCCTTTGTTGCCCAAATCAATGATACGAACCGTACCTTCTTTAGATGCTTCATCAACAGACTCTTTCTTCTCTTTCTTCTTTTTAGCGAACCTATCTTTGAATGACTGTGCCGATTGATAAGTACCTTTCGCATAATCTGAACTTTTTAGTGCAGGCGCTTTCGACTCAAACATTTTAGGAATATCATCGATCTGATCTGCCCAACTGACTTTCTTGGTAGACATATTCGTTACCGAGAATGCGTCTGGACCATCGTCGAAAACAAAAGTACCAACCTTCTTACCATTTTTCATCACAGTATGTAAATCGTAAGCAAACTTTGCTTTTACTAGAGTGATACTACCAGATTTAACCCTTTTTGCACCATTTACCCATTGTTTTCCGAGCGCACCTTCGGTAATAGACTCTTGCACCAAACGACCATTCTTCATCATACCATGCTTCTTGAGCATCAACATCACACCATCACGGGGATCAGTATCCATATCACCAACAAACTTCTTCATTGCCATGAATGCTTTGTTTGCTACGTTAGGTGTGTTCTGATTGTCACCGATTGCTTTGACGTAGTATGCAACCTTCTCAAAGTCAGTCTTGTCAATACCACCACTCTTCTTGGCATATGCCATGATTTCTTGATGTGCTTTACGGAAGTCAATTGCTTCATCAAGTTCAATAGATTCTTTTCTTAATTTTACATCGCGATTTAGAACAAATCTTAACATCTTTGCATCTTTACCTGCTTTTTTCATCACAGGAGCACCTTTAGGTGCATTTCTTAATTTTTGCATAGTCTTTTTAATATCGGCTTCGCGAGATCCTTCTTCAAGATTTTTACGCAAATCACTAAATGATAGAGATTCCATGTAGTCTTTTGCTTTCAACTTAACGTCGTGAGACTTAGCAAGTTCTGATGCCGCAAATTGTGACAACCACTTGACTTTTGCTTTGGCGATAGTCATCAACTCATCTTTGCTCATATTAGCAATGAATGCCTTTGCTTTCTTATAAGCGGGCCCCGTAACATCAATTCTCTCGATGCTTCCGTATGCTTTTTTCAGTTGTGCGATTTGTGATGATGACATACCTTCATCCAACAAATTCGCAGCTTCAAGTTCTATATTTTCATTTTCCCAAATTTGCACAATTTTGTTCCCCCATTGATCTTTTTTACCTAATTCCCTAACAGCTTTGCGTGGATATTTCTTCACAGCGTCGTCGAAATCATCCACAACCCCCATCCATCTTGAAGCATGTTTCCTGTTCTTGTACGGTTTAACTAAATGTGGTCTTACTATTTTACCGCCCAAAGGTTTAGAACTGTCCGGATTTAGATTTGCTTGATAATCCCCAAGTGCACTCACGGCTTCCTTTACGACAGAGTTCATTGTCACTGCCATGTCACCCTGCGCCATTGTAACTTTGCCCTGTCTGTTATAGAGATATGATGCTTGTGCAACTGGATTGGCAACGTTTTTTAGCGCAATCTTTTCGAGATTGTACTTTGCTGATTTGCTCTTGGACTTGACAACGTATGTGTTTTCGTTGCCTTTCTTGATAGAAGAATCAAAGTTAATCTTAATCTTGTCACCTTTCTTCAATGACTTGAACATTTCGTCAGAAATAGGCAGTTTCATTTCAGTAATCTCGGTTTCTTCTGGAACACAGTTGGGCACTTCTTTACCATTCTTTTTCTTCATCCCAACCTGTTTATAACCATCCCAGCAGGGATCGTCTTTACGCTTGTCATCTTTCTTTTTCTTGGCTTCTTCAATTTTCATAGCACCCTCTATTGTCCAAACTGCTTTGCTGGTTCCTTCAGTAGATTTATCCACATTTACTTTCTTACCCAAAAACTTTAAAAGTTCTATGACTTTCTTCAGGTTTCCTTTTTCAATATGCTGAGACGCAATATGTTTTGTTGCTGGTTTAACGTCTCGTTGTCTTATTCTCAACGATTCTTTAATATCATCTTTCATTACAATATTTCCGGTAAGTGTGTCATTAATGATGATATAACACCAGCACCAACCAACCACATAATCTTGGTCATTACTGACATACGTTCTCGCAGAGAGATAACAATCCCATCGATATCATCCATTTTACCCGACATTCTATTAAGTCGTTCGTGCCCTTCGGCGCGTCTCACCTCAAGGTCTGTAATTTTTTCTTCTACTCTTGCTAATGCTACAATAGCATCCGACATTTTATCCAACTTGTCTTCAATCCGTTGAAGCCTATCGTCTGTATGCTGGTCCATTTACATCTACCTCTTAGTTATCTACTTTAGCACTAGCGCGCCATTGGTAACAAGACCAATAATTTGCTTTCCATTTAGGGCCAGGATTGTCGCAACCGTGTCTTGCCCTGAATGATTTTCTCCTTTCGGGATCATCCCGTTTAATTTCCATATTCGGATCGCCAAAAGTAACTTTTACAACATTACCCTTGTCGTTCTTTACATACACACCAAACTTTTTGTTCGAACCAGAGGGCAACCTAAAAGGATTATTTAGTTCTACCTTCTTACCCTGATACTCAGATTCGGTTATAACTAATTCTTCTTGTACAGATTCGCACTGACAATCAATCATCTCTTCTAGGTGTTGCCTAAATGTTTTCATCGTTATTCCTTATCAAATATGCCAGAAAATTCATCATCGATCTCTTCATGAATCTTCTTAATTCTTTGTGTGTTGATATCATTCAACGCATTTAAAACAGAATCCATATCATACTTCATAGTGGCAATATCGGGGTTTTGCCCAGGCGTAGCTCTAGCATAAGCGATAAAAGCATCGTCGGTACCATACTCTAAAACTTTTTCTTGCAAATCTTCATCCACACTACCATCCGCGATAAAACTATTCACACGAGCAAATCCGAGTTGTTGTGGAGTTTTAAATCGCTGATTTTCGTATGAATCTAATCCACGGTTATACACTTCCAATACAATATCAAATGGCATATTAGCCCGTTCGGCTTTCTTTACCAAACTAGAATATTCCTCAAAAAATCCATCAAGTTCTTCGATCTCTTCTTCCGAGAACGACTCCTTACCAGCGCGCAACATAGCAGAAATCATTTCAGACTCGGAATATTCCTCTTCGTCGTCATCCTCATCATCCTCATCATCTTCTTCTTCGGTGTAGTATTCGAGATAGTCTCTAACCGTAGAAATATAGTCTGACGCTAAAGTGATTTTAGAAAGAATCCACTCATCAGGCTCTTCATCCATATCAGACATAATTTCAAGGATTGATAACGCATCTTCCGAGATTTCGTACAGTTGAGCTTCTGCCATCCGTAACCCATCGGTATTTGGATCATCGTAATCTTCTACAAACAAAGAACCAAAATCCAAATCCAAATCTTCTGATTTAGTTCCTCTTTTTCTTTCGATTTCTTTTCTTCGGAATTGTGGAGTTAAACGTGCGGCAACCCGACTGACGAATTTCTTCATCTTTTCTGTGCGTCTATCCACAGTCATTTTCTGTGCGGGTGACAACTTTCCGTAGGATTTTCCGCCAGCATAACGCTTCTTGAGCATCATTCTTGCTCCGCGTCTGGCTCTTTTAGAAATGCGCGCTCGGTCTGCAAATCGTCGCATAACCAACTGGCGTTGTCTTTTAATTCTAGTTTTTCTTCTGCGCAACTGCATTCCGCGTTTTCGGCGCTGCTGCATAGACAGAACTTCTGTTTGCATATCTTCCATTGGAGTTTACCTTAGTCTTATCCCACCGCAGGTTTGCCTTAGCCTTACTGCAGTTATATGTGTATTTATGATTATTTAACTTTTGACATTCCCATTCCAGCCCTCAAGTCGTCGAACAACTTTTTGGTGTCTGTGGCAGACATGCTGACAGAAACACCTTTCTTAAATGTGTCAAAGTCACCCTTAGAGACATTCGCTCTTTGCTTAGAAGCAGACATTCCCTCAACCCCTTCTGCGTCAGGGTCTCTATCCCCCGCAGATACAACATTGATCTGTTTAAAGTCATAAAATCCGTGGCGGGCCTTTACACCATTATACTTATTTAACAGTGTTTCAAATTCAGATATTCTATCAGCACCAACAACCATCGTGACTTTATCAAATCCTTTGGCATGTAGTGAACCGGCAATATCAAAAACGTTTTTGACTTTCTTATCCAGAATAATATTTTTAGAGTGTTTTGGGAACATCTTACGAACGTGCTTGATTTTCTGATCGTATGTCAGAGGATTTTTCTTAGGATCCTGCGAATGTGACAGATATACAAAAAACGGATTTCTGCCCGCTTTTCTGGCAAGCACGTCAACAAGTTTACCGTGTCCAACGGTGGGTGGGTTCATTCTTCCAAATGTAAAGAATGCTTCCTTACCTTGTTGCTCATTAATAAACTGTTTGAACGAGTACATTTACTTTTGCCATCCTTTTACTATGTCAGGTGAGAAGTTGTTGTATGAAAACTCCATACGGTCAACAAGTTTTACTGCCGATCCGCTAAGTTTATCAACCGCAACAAATCCTTCAGCACCAGTTACTTTGTAACCCTTATTAGTTCTAACGAACGTGTCAATAGATTGAAGCTCGTTCAACTTATTTATTAGTCTAAGTTTAGCATCAACAATTAGCTTCTGCAACTCGAACATTTTTACTAGACTAGATTTATTCTCTTCGGAAAAAAACTCAAGCAACTCATCAAGTTTTGCTTGCTGGGCACTCTTACCCTTTGCGGTCTTTCTAGCATCAATTTCTTTTTGGTATTTATCTCTAATCCAACCAATCAACTTTTCTGTATGTTCTTTTGTGTCTCCGATAATTGATCCGGCTCTGACATAGGTGTTGTTGAAGGTTTCGATGTGCTGTGCGAGATGTTGGTTCGCCTCCAGTGTTCGTAATGTCGTTCCACTGATTGAGTTAAAAAGTACTCCAATTTTTGATAAAATTGCGTTAACATCTGAAGTCTCCTTCTTTGTCATAGTTGCTTTCGTAACATCAGTCAAAATCGCATCTTGTGACCATACAGCTAAGGATTTTCTAAACTGCGAAACATTCACACCATATGTCGCTCGCATCGACATAAAGTCTTTTCCTGTATATGTGGTGTGCCACACAATCCCTATCTTAGCAGCACGAACTGCACTAGCTTGTTCTATAGGAACTGCATAAACAATTGTGTTGGGGTGGAAGGTTGCATACTTTTCACCAGCGATAGTTTTGACTTTTACATCGCCAGGACCAAACAAAAAATCTCCCTGAACGACACCTTTGATGCCAAGTTTAGGGAGATGCTTTAAAGCTTCTTTCAGTTTAGCGGCAAGATCACCAGAAGTATCTGCGTCAATATCAGCCGGAGTTTTATACACTTTAGGATTTTTATTGAATATACCCTTCTTAGCAACAAAGAATTTCTTGTCACTAGGATCTATACCAGCAAAAATAGCAGGGGCCCCGTCCCATTTGACCGAGACGGATCCGCCGTGCCCCGACAGCATATTCCGCATATCACGCAGAGCAAAGATTGCTTCTCGGGTACCATTTACACCACCGTAGAGAACCTTGTCCTCAATGTGGGTCATGTGAGTGTTCTTCTGTTCCGACAAAAAATTTGAAAAAGTTTTCATTTATTTTCCTAAACTACAACCCTTATTTATAATTAGGAAAACTTCAGTTGCGACCAATCCCTTTCTTGAGTCGCTCGTGTACCAAAATCAGAACGATCGAATATAGGTTTATCGTCATTCACATGACCACTATCAACAATGTCGTTTTGTGCCGATTGCTCAACATCATACAGTCTCATTTTGGATTTATCAACACCAATAACAAACCTCTTATATGTATCAGGGCTATTATACCTGTTTTTCAACTGCTTGACCATAATCTGATTTAGGTCTGTCAACTCTTCGGTTGCGATTAATGCTACCATAAAGTCTGCGGTTGCAGGAAGACCAAATGATTCGCTGGTATCAGTCAAATCCACATCCGAGTTCGCAAAACCACCACGAGTAGTTTGTGTTGCGGATACAATAGGAACATCATATTCGACAGCCATTCCTCGTAATTCCTCTGCAATACTCTTAATCAAGGTGTAAGAGTTAACAGTAGCACTTGCTCTCATTCTAGAAGATGAGCATATATTGAGATAATCAATATAAATGATATCAGGCTTGAATTGTTTCTTAAGTTTTACATCATTGATCAAATGTTTAAAATGAGAAACATTTGCCGATGCTGTTGGATACTCTTTGACAATCAGTTTACCCTTAGTCTTGCTCTTGATTTTCGATATTTTATTCATGTACTCATCTTTAGATAACTGGTGAAGATAGTCTAAAGGTGTGTTCATCAAGTTGGCATCAATTCGTTCCGCAATCTTTTCCTCACTCATTTCCAGAGTTATATACAAAACATTTTTACCCTGCGTCAGATTTGCCGCTGCAAAGTGACACATAGCAAGTGACTTACCAACGCCAGTGCCAGCAAGAATGATATTCAGAGTTTTGTTGGGCAATCCATTCTTCGTGATTCGATTCATATAATCCAAATCAAAAGGAATGCTAGACTCAACTCTATGGTAAAACTCGTATCGCTCTTCAGCATCAGCAATAAAATCGTGCCCGACGTGATTGTCAAAAGACACAGATAAAGCATCTGCTAGAATCTGAGGAATAGCACCCTTGTCTAATGCTTTCGTATCATCATCAAGAATCTGAATAGATTCCATAATAGCATTGTATACAGCTTTTTCTTGACAGAACTGCTCTGAGTTTTCTATCAGCCATTCGGTATCTTTTTCTGATACATCATTGTACGCCAGTTCGTCAACATAATCAACAACTTTTTTGTGCTGCTCTTGGTTGAGATTTGATATAGAATCAACCTCAATCTTAAGGGCATCAACAGTTGGTGAAGATTTATACTTCAGGATATAATCAACAATCTGTTTATAGACTGTCTTCTCGGTTATATCCTGAAAGTAATCTTCCTTGATGAAAGGAATTGTCTTGCGTACAAATTCATCATCATACAGCAGGTGTTTCAGTATTTTCTTTTCTAAGTTCATTTGTGTATCTCACTTCCGCTTTATCGACTGTTGCCATTAATATAGAGTTTAGCACAGAACTTATAACATTTTCAAATGTTTTTTTGTTTTTTTCATCATTTAAGATAAAATCCTTTTCTTCAGTGTGAATATTATATTCGAACGATACATGCAACTCATCGGCGTCATTGACATCAGGATCTAAGCTCACAACACCGTATGAATATTCAACTCCGGAAAATTCACCAGTAATTATCTTGACTTTTGCCAAATCTTTATTTTCTTCGTATCCTTCTTCTGGATCAATTAAAAGATAATCTTTATTCTCCTGCATCTTCAGTCTCCAGCACCTCGTCAAACTCTGCACCTTCACTACCGTATAAGAACTCCTTCTTACATACATCATCAATCATAGCAAGGATTTCTGGTGTGTAATATTTTTCCGGATTCGAATTGATAGACTTACCAAAGACCTTAGTGCCATCGGGAAACTCATACCGAGTAGAAACTTTGGTGAAGATTCCATACTTCTCAGCAATTTCAAGCAGCCCATAGTATCGATCCAAACCATGCTCGTAGGTTATCTTGATTTCAACTTGAGCATTCTCTTTGGTCAAACGAGACTTCTGCATCTTTGCTTTGACGATATTACCAACAACCGTGGTGCCATCTTTTTCTTTCTTCTTGGTCAGCATCACGATTGTGGATGCGGTGTACTTCAACCCAGAACCACCGGACATTGCTTTCATAGGAACATATGATCCCACAACATCATATACGTGATTCGTTACCATAAGAGGAACACCGATCTTTGCTAGCTTCAGATTGAGAACGCGAAAGGTGGCTTTGAGGATTTGTGCTTTAGTCATATCCTTAGTCTCTTTACCTTCCATCGTATCTTCCATTTCCTTGGTAGACGATAGTTGCCCGAGAGAATCGAGGATCATAATCATCGGTTCGCGCTTTTTTTCTGGTTGCGCAGAATAGTTTTCAATGATCTTTAGTGCGGTGTGTCGGAACTTCTGAATCGTATCAGGCTCAGAAATAATAACTCGGGTAGTATCAATACCTCGGTCTTCCATCATACCTTTCGTGACAGCCGCTTCGGTGTCGAAGTAGATTACCCCACCTGTCGGATTAGAATCTAAAAATTGTTTTACGATTCCTAAGACAAAGAATGTCTTACCGGTTGCAGATTCACCAGCGAATGCGGTGACTTTATTGTTGGGAACACCACCATAGATGCTACCCGAGAGAACAGCATTAAGTGCGTAACTCCCCGTATCAATACAACCTGTATACTCGGCAGAAGCACCGCCTTCAGATAGTATTTTTGTGTCTTCGTCTTTGAGTGTTTCCACTAGACTGTTAAAAAATTTACTCATAATATAACTCCGTTCAAAGTGTACATAGTATAACACAAAAAGTAAAAAAAAGCAAGAGCGAACCCTTGCTTTTTTTTGATTAGGCTGCTTGTTTAGCAGCCATTCTTTCTACAATATCTCGACATAAGTGATTGGGATATTCCTCCCCATACTTCATTAAGAATTCGTCGAGGTTCATGCGTCCCATCTTTCGGTTTACTTCCTTAGTGATGACGATTAAGTTATCATCGCCATTGTCTCCACCATTTGCGTGTGAGATGATGTGACCACCTTCGATGTCTTTCATAAAGACTGGTGCACCTTCGATTGCACATCGTTTACCTTGCTGTTCAAATCGATTTAAGATTTGAACTTCACTAAAGCATCGGACACGCTTTCCTACGACTCCAGAAATTTCACCATCAACTGTTATCGCATTTAGGAAAATTCCAATCTTAGCAAAGATTTGATCTTTCAAGTGCAGACCTAACATACCGCTCCAAGTTACCAGTAACCTACTTTTTTGCCTTCCCTCATACGTGGTTTCTTGGTCAAGAAACATTGAGTACATTGTCGGCACGTAAGTATCAGCAAAGGCTTTGAAATCTACAATTTCTAACTTCATTGCCTTTAAGTAAAGCAAAAATTCAAAAGCAAACAGAATCTTAGGTCCGCTAGAAAAAGATTTCTTAGCCATTTTCTCGTCGGAAGCTGAATTGACAATTTTAAGCATTTGATCCAAAATTTCCTTCAGAGTTTTGTATGTTTTTTTACACTCAGACAAATCTGTCCTTCCAGGCGTAGATTCATACTGTTCATCTAACAGAACTCTATCAATTTCTGTTGCTAAAAACCATTCGCTTAAGTTTTCGTTATACAGGATAGATGCTGCAGCAAGTTTTGCTACCAATTCTTCAGCCTGTCTACGATCATTCCGCAGTTTAAAGACTTCAAAGAAAGGGTGCAGGGAAGTTCCCAACTCGTCAAAAGGAGTATCCGGATTGACTATTGATCGAACCATAGAAGTGTAAAATCCTTTTATACCATTTCGTTTTTCTTGGTCCTTTAAATCGTTCCCATCGTTTAGCTCAACAAACTTATCTGCTGCTTCTATGTCCGTCATTGCGGAGTTGTATATTGAAGTCGCAATTACAGAATCATAAAACGCTTGCTTATCAGCATCTGTCAAGTGTTCCCACTTTAATGAAATTTTTCTGTAGGTTTCGGAATTCCCCATAGGCACATACACCCCATCCGCACCTTTAGGTGTGGTCAAAGAGATTTTTCCATTGATATAAAGAAAAATACTTTGCAGCCTCTGAAGTCCATCAAGGACTTCATATGTTCCATCACCAAGGTCTCTTAAGTGTAGTGTGTTAACACCTTTACGATTCCAGATTGAAATTACAATTTTCTTACTCCACTTTGGGCGTGCAACAAAATTCCGCTGGTACTCCGGACTCAATATAATTTTTCCAGCAAACATCATATCGAGAAGCCATTTTACAGTTTTTTCAATATTTTCTACAGGTACGGCCACGTGTGTGTAACTTGTTAAAGCTTTTTTGTTCATAATATAACTCCATTGTTTAAGGTTTTTTAGTTGTCCGTATAGAATCGGTTTCAGAAACTATTTACAGACAATGAATTGCTCATCAATTCAATACATATAATACCCCATTTTGGTGAACATGTCAAGCTTTTTTTAGCGATTTAGTGAAAAAGGTCCTCTTTTTTTACCCTGATCTTTCATGACTTTATCAAGTTCATCCTTTTCCATTGGGATAGGATCAAGGGTTGTGGCGTCAAAATAGGCGCTCCCAGACGGCTTTGGGGCGGGTTTGGGCCTACTCTGTATCAAAGAGTAGTTCCCAGCAATCAAAAGCAGTACAGCCAACGGATCAAACACAAATATAATCGTTATGATAACCCAAGTGACTGCTTTTTCCAGTATTTCCTGATCTGTTTCACCATAGACAAATGCAGCAATATACTTGATTGGTCCAACTTCAGCCTCAACCTCTCTCCTTTCTGCTCGTATCGGCGCAAGTTCCAGACGATAACCGGTGATGTTATTCTGCGAAAGTTCTATCTGATCTAACAACTTAGTCCTTTCTTCGGTCTGTTCTGCTCGTGCGTTTACACCCTTGGTGACCGCACCAAGTTCCGTATATCGTGCGATTTGGTCATTGAGTGTATTGATATCCAATCGGGCTTGAGATATGATCTCCTGCTCTATCTCGATTCTTTCCTCAATTAACACTATTTTATCTGATACATCACCGGATGTCAACCCCTGATCTATGTGCGCTTTTGATAAAAAACCAAAGATACCCAAAGATGTTATCAAAATGAGAACAGACACGGCAAACACGAAATAGTACTTCAGTGCCTTGGGTGCGGTTCGCCAGTTGCGGTATGCCCAACTGGCAGCAACAAGCTTAGAAACTTCGAGAGTCGCACCCATAACCCCAATAGACACAGGGCTAGCAGCAAAGATCGCAATGAGCCCTGCGATGGAAAAGTATGCTGCGACTGCTGAAACAGACAACCCAGTTAGGATCATCATTATTGCGGAGAACATATTAGCCTCTCGTGAGCGAAACTATTTTATTTACTTGCTCTTCGAGTTTTTCTTTACGATTGGGCCAGTAGATATATTCCTTCTCTGGATTCTTCATCAAGTTCACTAATAGAGGAACAATCATCTTCTCAAGTTCTGTAAGTTTTGCTTGTGTGGATGCGATAAGTTCCGATTCTTTCGTAGCAAAACTTTCTTCGAGTTGGAGTTTTTGACCATCCAACCCAAAAGTGGTTTGTTCGTAGATCGCAAGAACACTATCAATCTTTTGCTCAAGTCTGGCAATAGATTCATTAGAAGTGGATACAGTTTCGCGGATAATAGTGGTTTCCAGCGTTTCACTATCAGTGACTTGCTGTACTTCAGACTCATCTACTGCACTGAAACCAAAATCTTCTTGTGTTCTTAAATCCAGATATTCTTGTGGTATTGTTGTCATGTTTTGAAAAACCTTCTTAAGTTCGATACTGGTTGTGCTGTCCAACTAAATGTGTTTACTATATTATTTAGTGGTTCTACAAACGATTTTTGGAATTGTAGGTCATAATCTATGTATTTATCTAACTCAAATTGTTTAGGTAACACAGAAGGAACAGAAATTACATTTTCCTGAGTGGGATTAGGCATCTTCATATAACAAAACTTGATTTTCTCACCATCCTTGACCAGTTCATATTTCTTCGTGAGATTATGTTTTTTGAGCATATTATTAAATACCAAAGAACCTCTAACATGGATGGGTGTCGCTTTTTTGTATAATGTATCTTTGTCAGAGTACTTGGTTAATTCAGATACACCACGAGGAAAAGCCACATCTTCAAAAGGCAACTGAGCAAACTCTTTTTCGAATTGATTAACGAAAGTGTGTAGATCCGATTCGGTTCCATTCATTACAATATTGAGTGCTTCCTTAATTTTATCCCGGCACGACATGGGAGTGGATGATTTGACAGCTTCGATACCCATCATCTTTAGTTTGGGTTTCGTATATCGCACACCCTCATTGTCAGAAACATTTAGGATATATCTTTTCTTTGCGGTCCATATGCCAATGTCAGCAATCGCTTCACGCTTCATAATCATTTTTTGATCATACGCATTCATATAATCTGCAAGCTCTTGATAACATTTGTCTATGTATTTTTGGATTTTCTCTTCGCAAACCCTATCAAGGAAGTCAATAACTTTATTCTTATCGGGTAGGCTATCTTTGTATGATGCTTTAACTAACGGCCCTAAGTTCAAATATACAGAGTCAGTATCTGACGCAATTACATAATCAAAATTGTCAGTTTTTAAAAGTTTGTTTAGGTAAACATTTAACTTGCGTTCTATCCAACGAATTGCTAATTGACCAGACAGGGTAATTGCTTCTGCTTGCCGAAGATCGTAAAAACGAAACCACTGATTCCCAATAGCACCATAAGCAGAGTTCAACTGAACTTTTTTGGCTAATTGTAAGTTGTCGTATTTTGATATTTGATTTTCACACTCGGTGATGTCTTCTTTGGAAGTTGCGAGTTCTTTCTTCTTCTGCCATCCGATCATAAGTTTCTTATACTTGGACCTATCCTCGTACATAGTATCCATCATTGTTGGCAAGAATCCACGAACATCTTTTCGAAAGTAATGCCCGTTTGCTGCCATGCAGTTATTAGAATTTGAAACATAACTTCCAGATAGCAGTTCGTTGATCGAGGTGTTAGTATATTCACCCTCAACAATAGTATCTGGGGAAACATTATACTGCATAATCAAATGTGGATAGAGCGAGTTTAAATCGAATGAGCATACCCACTCGTAACGCCCCGGCACAGGTTCCTTGACATAAGCACCTTCATACTTCTCGACTTTGTGGTTTCTCTTCTTTGGAGGAACAACAACGTTATTCTTGTATAGGTGATTATGAGTCAATACATCCCACATCTTAACCTGTGTGAATACGTCGGTAAGATTGACTTTGGCGTCATAAGCAAGAGCCATTACCATATCAATCAATTTCATCTTATCATCTATTCGGTCAACCAAGTCAACGTCTTTGATATTGTACTCAATGAAAAGTTGATAGTCATGCTTGTATAGTTGATTGAGGTTTTCGTATTCACTATAATCTAATTTGCGTTCCCCAAGTTCGACAAACGCAATGTGGTCTAATCGATAGCTTTCCTGATTGGAATAGGTAAACTTCTTGTACAACTCAAGATAATCCAATATCGCAATACCAACAAGATCAAAAGCAGTTTGTTGTCTATTAAAGATTGTTGTAGTTCTTTCACCAATCATCCCCCAAGGCGATAACCTAACCGCAGTCTTTTCGCTGAACAGTTTACATATTCTATTATACAAGTAAGGAACATCAAAGAACTGCACGTTCCAACCCGTCAAGATGTCAGGGGAAGTTCTTTCCCAAGTGTCAAGAAAAGTCAAGATCAAATCTCTTTCATCTTCGCATTTCTTATATCGCACTTCAGGGCGATCAGTCACAAACTCACCACAACCAAAAACGTAATAGACGCCACGCATCTTATATGTGATTGCAGTCAAGGGTTCGTTTGCCAATGCCGGTTCTGGAAACCCATTCTCGGAGCCGACCTCGATGTCTATGTTTGCCACTCGAAGCAGAGACTTGTCGTAGTCTATAGCGTCTGGGTATTCTTCGTTGATATATGAATAAGCATAGTTTGCGGATCCATATACCGTGAAGTTTGACATATCCTCATACTTCTCAAAGAACGACTTAGCGGCACCCATACTATCCAACTCTCTCGGTTTGACATGTTGCCCGTCCAGAGTTTTCCATCCGGTCGGTGTCTCGCTGGGAAGATATAGTGTTGGACAGTATGGCACCTTGCGGGCATACTTCTCACCATTCTGGTTGTATCCTATCTCTAGGATTTTGTTGCCGCGTCTTGAGAAATTTGTGTAGAATTTTGACATTAAATTATGATCTTCTTTTCTGGGAGGATGATGTTTCCGAAGATACTATTATACTGTGTTGCGATCTGATTGTCAACCCCAACGCAGTAAATGGCGTGATTTTTATTCAACTCTACAATTTCATCTTTAGAGTACACAATCAGGGGGCGGATACTTAAACTTGGAGTTTGACTCTCATCCAAGACCATTGCGAGTGCGCAAGGGTTTCTAACTACATAATGTGTTGCGTCCTCTTCGATGAGTTCGCCGAGCACATCTTCATTGTTGACAAAATGAATCAATTTTACTTCTGTGTTCATAATAAATCCTCATAATAAATTAGCCTGACATTTTTATAGATTCGTTGCAGTAGAATCAGGGAACGTCAGCAAACCCACACTATGTTACAAATATGGCGCCGGCATATACAGACTTGAACCCGCTGTGTACACACCGTAGTTAGGTGTGAAGAGAGGTGCTATTAGACCTCCCAGTACAAGCGAAGCAAAGAATACAATGCCTAACCAGTTTTTGATTTTCTTAATCATTATCTATCCTTACGCGAAGTAAGAAGCGAGAATCATTAATGGTGCAATCGCAAGTACGGTTAAACCTTGATACAATGCAATCGCGCCTTCGCTTTTTAAAGTTTTCATTTGTTACGTCCTTTGTGAGATTTCTATTTTTCTCGGACGCTGTTCTTCGGGTAGTTCCACTTTGAGTTTAATCACTAGTAGTCCATTGACGAATTCAGCTCCATCAACGACAACGTGGTCTGCGAGTCGGAATGTTTCCACGAATTTCTTCGTAGTAATCCCTTTATGAAGATAATCTTTCTTATCCTCTTCTGGGTTTCCCCGAATGACCAGAACACCGGGCTTAGCCTCGATCTCTAGATCTTTCTTGCGATAACCACCAAGTGCAAATTCCATGGCGTATTCCGTGTCAGTATATTTGATAATATTGTGACGGGGAAAACCCTTCTCGTTTGCGCCAGCGGCAGTCAGTTTTTCTATCTCATCCCAGACATGGTCGAAACCAATGAAACGAGAGTGGGGGAACGAAAACACTTTTGTTCGTGTAGTAACCATTGCTATCTCCTTATTTAATTTAAGCAAGATTGTTGTCTATCCACCAGATTATTCTGCGTGGACGATGTTATTTATAACACATTTTTTACAAAATGTCAAATTTTTATTTATTTTTTTCTGCCCATTCTTTTGCAGTAGTCCCTTCACTCTCTGTGGTTGCTTCACGGTAGTAGATGATCAACTCTTTCTGTTGTAGCACATAACGTCGAACCTCTTGGAAGTTCTCTGCCATCTTTTCATACCCGTCCGGAGTGAGTGCGAACACGACGAACTGCCCATCGAGCATCTTCTCGATTTCTTTGAATTTATCTTCTAGGTTTTCTTCGGTGATGACAAAGAAGTTTACGTTGAGTAAATCAATCTCTTGGGGAAGAGGTGGTTGGTAGATCCGTAAAGGAACCTTCTCAGTTACCGTTACTATCTGTGGTTCCGGTTGAACCACTATCGGTTTCGGACCCCACTCCAGTCTTGGGAGCATCTGACAACTCGCCAGCATCGGTATCATCAATATCCATAAGTTCTTTCGTATCATTTTCTAATGCCTCAAACACTTTCTGTGTTCCATTATTTATTCGTTTCTCAATCATGCCGGGTTTGGCTCGAGCAAGACGGGTAAGGTTGTGGTCCTTGAAAATCTTCAAATATGTTTGCTTCTCACGATTCAACTCTTGGTTGCGAGAGGTGAGAGCACTCATTGCTGCTTCAGATTTCTTAGCGTTTTCTTCGGCTGCTTTGAGTGATGCTTCTGCCGTGTTGATGGCAATGTCCAATTGTACCTGATTCTCTTTAAGGGTGCGGTTGTTTGCTTCTAGTTTAGCAATACCCGCTTCAAACTTAGAGATCGTAACTTGGTGGTAGGAGTAAGCACCACCGATGGCACCGATGGCACCAAACAACAAAAACATTTTCACATAACCAAACATACTATTCTACTCGCTTTTTAGTTCCTATATTGTATTTCGTTACCAACTCCCAATCACCCCGATCAGCATATGATATGATCTTAATTTGGGATAGTGGTGCTAAGGAATCTGCATATTTTTCTGGAGATACAATCTCAACCAAGCCCCATTCGGATAACAGATTTGCTATCGAGTTTCTTCTTCCTATATCGTTATCTTCAAAATTAGTTGGTTTGCCGTCAAGCGCAAACAGTTCTTTGAAATGCACAATAAAGTATCTACCCCTCTTGTGCAAGATATGACATGATTGGAATAGTTTTTGTTCTTTCCTAGAAGCAACACCGATTCTTGTCAGTGTTTCTCTAACTTTTAGAAAGTCATCCGGTGCTTTTAGACGAACCTCCAGTAATGTGTCTATATTTACTTCCATAGCTACGCTCACTCCCCGAAACGATCATACCGCCGCCTCAGCAATTATCCTTAATTCATTCAGCTGATCACCACTCATGATTTTCAGCGCGTCTCTCGCCTTGGGTTTACTGTACCCAAACATTTCAGATATCAGCAGCAGATCATCAGATTTTTCCTGCTTATGCCACTTACTAAACCTTTTGCGAGGTCTGACACTATTTAGTAAATATAAGAATTGTGCCTTCTTCGACAGCATATTGTTCATATTCATTTCATTAGCATAAAAAATAGAATCTGGGAAATACGATAATCCACGATTAGTCAGAAAAGGTTCGTAGGATTTCTCCGCCAACTCATCGTTAGCAGAGTTTTCCATCAAGTTCTTCTTAGACGTATTTATCGCATTCAAATAATCAAAAGGGTTCATACCAATCCTGCTTCTTCCAATGTCATTTTCACAACACCTTCTTCAATTAACTTGCGACGATTGTTCATGTGAGATACTTGCGTATCTTCTTTGGATCCGCCGTAGTAAGGAACACAATGACCTTCTTCTGACATTACCGAAGTAACTGGTCTCCAAGCATCAAGGGTCGAATCATACACCATAAAGTCGCCAAGGATACGTCCGAACTTACCTTTCATATCTTCACCGTCGCGAGCAATCTTAGTTTGCAGTACTGGGTTTGGTCCAAGCAGTTCCTTCAATCGCTTGCTTGCGGCTTTGCCGAAAACTTTCTCTACCTTGTCACGGGTTCGAGATTCTGGAGTATCGATACCCATGATGCGCACTCGTTCTTTCTTTAACCAAACGCCGAAGCCAAGATCGATATCCACATCAACGGTGTCACCGTCAACTACTTTAATTAATTTTGTTTTATACTCGTACATAATATATCCTTGTTAACCGCTAAGGGAAACGCCCTTAATTCTTGGAGAATAACCAGACACACTGTCCCACTCTTCGGGAGTGGCATCATTCAGTCTGGAGTGATGACCTGGCGCCATCTTTGGGTCATATTCTGGGTAGTCGTTTTCCGTAAGAAATGACGGAGAGACTCTGGAGTCATCAAGATTTGAGATATTTTCTTCATCGTGAATATATAGTTGAATCAAAGCATAGTGCAAAACTTTCATCAAATCTTTTCGATGATCTTCGGGGCTTCCCTTCTTACCATATCTTTGTGCATATTTTAGCACATTACCAACGCAAAATCCAGTACCATGCCCACCATCAATAACAAACTCCGTTGCCTGAAACTTGTCCTTCGAATAATGACTGTCGTATGTCGAATTTACATAGTCTCTAAACTGATCAAGCAAATCACCCTCATTGAATTTATACTGAGGTGTAATCAAACATTTTTTCATAACATATTCTCCTATTGCCACCGGTAAAATTTATGTTGCCCTATTCGACCGACAACTTGCATTCCCCTATCATCGATCCAGTTTGGCGTAACATATGTTGCATGGTAGTGCGTAGCACCTTCCGTAATTCCCCTGTACTTATCCTGAGTTAAAGATACTTCAGCAACAGCAAAAGCTTCTTCCCAAGAACCAGCATCGTAAGGCTCATCGGACAATCCATCACAAAACCAACTGAACTGACACATATTTTTTACTGGAACCACGTCACCTTTCCAGTTAGTTCTTAATTTCGACTGCTCAACAACTTCACATACTGTGTTCGGATACCTATTACTTTCTACTCTATTTAGAACGACATCTGCCACAGCAATTTTTCCTGCAAAGTTATCAGATCTAGCCTCATGGTAAATATTTAATGCCATACACTCTACTGCACGAGGGTCAAGCGCGACAGACTCAGTTGTATTTGTTTCATCTACACTTTCCTGCGGCAAATTCTCCTCAATTACAACACTTTCTTGCGGCAAATTCTCCTCAATTACAACACTTTCTTGCGGTGCATCCACAAGTGTCATAAAAGTGTACGTAGTAAATATGCATATCAAAACCCACATCAACAAAAAATATTTCATCATTTGAAAGCATCTTTTGCGTTATGTTTACCGCCCCACTTATCAATAAAAACTATCGATGAGGTGTCATCATCAAACTCAACTCCGTGGAAACCCAAAGCTTCAGTTACCCTAGCATAAGTGCGAATTATTCCGTAGGAAATTCCATTCCGTTTTCCCCAAAAATAAGCACACATCATACAAAACATAGTCAAAATAGTATAGTATACAGGATCCATAAACCCCCCCTTTTACTTGAATTGACAGTCTGCCATCACTTCTGTTAAGAATGATACGATATTTATCTCTTGGTCAGAGACGAATGCAGACTGATACTGGTATCTTCCGAGATGAATTATCATCTGCGGTATAGAGTTTTCCTGTAAGATAGCAGTCATACTATCGAATACTTTACGATAGAATGGGGTAACATCACCCTCCAAGTTTTCACCAACCCACTTCCTCATCGCAGTAAAGTTCTTTTCCCTTAGATGAACAACAAGTTCGTCGATATCGGTGTCCAACGATTTTGTCAATATTCCCGTATCAATTTTACCCAAGGAAGCATATCTCTGAAGTTCGTTCAGGATGCGCCTCCAGTCTGGATTGTGCTTTTTAATGAGCTTTACAAGAACCACATCTTCATACTCAATGTTTTCTTCGTCGAGAATGAATTTAGTTCTCTCAAAAAACTTGCTCGACAATTTATTGATCTCTGCATTAGATACGTTGAAATCTACAAGAGAACACCGACTGTGCAAAGGCTCAATAATTTTGTTTGGGAAGTTGCAAGTGAGAATAAATCCACAATTAGCAGAAAACTCTTCGATGAAGTTTCGAAGTGCTGGCTGGGTAGATTGGGGGTTCAGATAATCTGCTTCATCAAGAATGACATATTTACGCCCACCTTTCATAGAAATGGTAGACGCAAAGTTATGAATTTCATTACGAAGCGTATCAATATTCCTATCCATCGAACCATTAATCGTCATGTAAGAACACCCCAATTCCTCAAGCATAGCTTTTGCAATCGTTGTCTTACCAATACCAGCACGACCTGATAGTATCAGATTTGGAATAACTTTTTTGCCGACGAACTCCTCGAAGGTTTTTTTAAGACCTTGAGGAAGTATCGTATCACCGACAGTTTTGGGGCGGTACTTTTCCACCCACAATACATTTTCTAACATAGAACACCCCACACATAACAAAGTAATAGTTTAGCATAAATTGGCAACTGTGTCAATACATATACTAATATCAAGAAACACAAAAACAGCTTAAAATTGGGGGTCATTCAACGAATGAAGATCCAGACTCCGTAGCAATCCAATAATCAAGATTTCCAGCAACTCGTGAGAAATGCGAGATTCCATCAGTAGAAATTGACACATCATAATCTGCATTTACAATCTTCAGATTTTCATAGTTAAAAATAGTTTGAAACTCCAACGAAGTTTCACCGACATCAATAGAAAAAACATCACTGTCGGCATTTTTCACATCGATTGCGGCAATGGAAATATTTTTGCGATCACCTCTAACTACAATGTTAGGCAGTCCCATCACACCAGCCATTTTCACAATCTTAGTAAAGTTGTCAGAATTCAGACGGAAGTGGATTTTGGCATTCGATAACTCGATGTCATCTTGGGGCGGAGACACAACCAAAACTTCATCGGACAATCCATAGCGAACCTTAGATTTATCATCAGAAATTACCAAAGAAGAACCGCCATCAACACCAATATCAGGATTATCCATAGATGACAGCACAGACAAAAATCTGTTCAAATCATAAATCGTGAAATTATTGTCGAAAGAATCATCAACAGTGGCTCGTGCCAAAATATTTTCTTGCTTGGAAATTGTTCTAATAACATTACCTTGCTTAAACACTAAGCTAGGATTGATAATAGAAAAATTTCTAAGAACATTCAATGTATCTTCACTAAGTTTCATATTCACCTCTGGCATAAATTTACCTCATTATATAGCATAATATTTAAAAAGTCAACAAAAAAGGGCGAATATCTTCGCCCATTAATGTTATTGCGCTGCAGTAGCAGGATCAGCCGCAACTTCAGTAGTAGGCTCATCAGAACCAGATTCTGCTTCAGCTTCTTGTGCTTCTCGCACCGAAGTCACAATCTGATTTGAAAACGCATCTTTAGCAACATTCAACTGATCAAGTTGGAATTGCAAGTTTTGCATTTTTCCCTGAATATCCTGCACTTGAGCCACCAAATACTTTTGGGTATCGGTTAGTTGCTCTTCAGTGTATTCTGTACCATCAATAGTAATCATACTAAACTCCTTAAGGTTTGTAGTAAACAAATACGGGTTCATATTTAGTAATATTCCCGTTTATTTTGCAACTATTTTTCATAGTTGCTTCGCCAGTTTCGGAATCTATTCGATTCGCGCCTGGCATTCTAGCAAGAGCCATTTTAAGAACACCTTTATAGGTCATTCCTAAACCCTCCAGAATTTCTCTGCTATCGTTTTCTAACGGTAGCATATTTTTTCCGAGTTTTATATCTGCAATATTCCACAGCAAATACCTATCGTTACGCAAATACTCAACCGCAGTTTTTAGTGTTTGTTTTAAAAATCCGTCACGCCATACTTCATATGTATCAAACTTCTTGTAGGACTGCTCATCATCTTCAGAGTACGCTTCCTTTGAAAAGTAAGGAGGCGAAGTAAATACCATATCCAACTCACCCTTATGTTTCTGGAAGTCTGGATTTTCACCAATAACTTCTGAACCCAACTGATAGATTTCGTGTGTATGAGACTTCTTAAACAAGACAGCTTCGTTCTTAGTCTCATTATAGAATCTAGCAACATCATGGTATTTAGTACTCAAACTTCCGTCAGGCAAAGTAATCGTATGGTCTTTATTTGGATCGGTTCCAATATAGTGTATCTTGTGAGGAGACCTAACTGACATAGCTCCTAACAATCTCCCACCCCACCCAGCAGACGGGTCATAAATCTTAATCGTATCTTGATTCTCAATGTGCTTTGTGTACTTTTCATACAAATACTTTGCCGTCATAGGTGGAAAGTTTACCGCATACTGACACCAAGAAACTCGGAACGCTCGGTATCCGGCAGGGAAAAGTTTCTGCCCCTTCTCATAAAAACGAATCGTATATATGAATCCTTCTTTGTCTTCATAATCAATGTTGGTTTTGCACGACTCGGGTATATTATACTCTAAAAGTTGCTCCTTTGTCAATAGTAAAAACTCAACTTTATTAATCTTTTCGTTATACCCAGAGTAGTCAATACCTTTCTTGTGTTCGATCCAGTAATCGTGTGTGCCGTACTGTCGGGCTTTACTTTCAAACCATTCAACAAAACTCTTGACATCGGTTAGTGTGTGCCTCACACTACCCACCACGATTTCCTCACCAACCATCATAGTACGAGAATGCTGATAGAACGAATCTCGCTTGAAATGTCGGCGCGCATACTTTATTGTTTTTTCTAACAACTCATCCTTGGCAAAGTGATCGTAGATTGATAACCCCACATCTTTTTCACTATAGTTTATTCGCGTCTTCATCATGGTAGGAAACCATTGGTTCACGGCATTACCTAACCCAGAATGATTTCTAATGATATCAGACTCACCAGTAAGTTCGTCAATAGTCTCGAACTCGTGTACAGGATATCCAGCCATTTTCTTAAACTGTTTTTTGATGTCCTCCTCATCTTTACCAACTCTAGGAGGATTGCCATAGTCATCCCAAATTTGAGCAACGGTTTTTCGCAACTCAATAAACCAATCACGAAATTCTTGATCAGACATCCACAGAATTTCGTCAAAAGTTTTGTTCACCTTATGATCGATTAAGTGGTTGTTCTTTTCGTAAAAATATTTCATAAAACCTGTTCCAACTCTGTCCCACAGTTGTGTAAGAAATGCTTACCAGAACCCTTATTTGCATTATACTCTTCATCATAATATACTTTTCGAATCCCACTCTGATGAATCAACTTGGCACATTCGATGCAGGGTATATGAGTCGTGAATAATATAGCATCCTTGCACGACTCAGAACTCTGCGCAACTTTAGCAATAGCATTAGCCTCTGCGTGAAGCACTTCTGGTTTGGAAACATATGTCACATAAGTGTCGTGATCCTCTTCGGGGATGTCATTTATGCTGCCCGCCCAGCTGGGCAGAACTTGCAACTCACAGTCATTATCCCAACCGGAAGGCATACCATTATACCCAATGCTGATAATCCTATCATCCTTAACAATGATAGCACCAACTTTAGCTCTCTTGGCGTAGCTCATCTCAGCGAAAGTTTTTGCAACTTTCATATACGCAACAATAAATTTATTCTTCATAGTATTCCAAAGCTTCTTTAACGAACTCACTATCAGGACCATAGTTGGATCGATTATCGTGCCATTCCATATTCATAGCCCCGACTTTGGCATAGTAACCTTTACCCACAGTATCACAAAAATCTAGGTCCGGTTCCACATGCTTACCATCATAGTAGTACTCATCAATGATCTCAGCCAGATCCGTTTCGACAGTACCGATACACAACTTAGCAGGGTCAAAGTCACCTTCAGTCTCAATATAAACCTCACCAAACCCACCCTTCTCCTCACTAAAGAAATGAAGCACCGGTTGCAGTTCTGGTGTGATTGGTGCAGGTGCACCTTCTGGGCGTGCAGCATGAGCACTGATATCATACAAATATGCTTCACGGGCATACAGACCATTGTATCTAAATCGCCCTACTTCGGCAATCTCCTCGTCTTCAGAATTTACTTCGAAAACATCATATTCATTATCAGCAAAAGGTCCGCTAATATGTTCGATATCATCAATGTCATGCCATGCTAAATCAGAATCCCAGCCATCAAAATTCTCGATAATAACATCTTCATCTGCATACTTTAAATTATCAAAAAGTTCTTGAGAAATCCTACCAATAGTAAGTTCACCACCATACCGCCCAGTATAAATCTTAAATCTTCGCATAATATAATCTCCAGTTGAATGCATATTATAACACAGTTTTTCCTAAAAAGCAACATTCCAATACAAAATATTTTGTGGTTTATCGTGAGTCTCGTAATAATCCATCATAGGCTTCCAACCTTTAGCATCGTAGGTAGGAGCTGAAGGAAACGGGGGCATCTCCTTTTCCTTGACAGGACGATCAAATTTATAAGGGGAAATGTGGTGGATTGCTCTACCTATTTCATTCTCCTTCATTGTATGCCCAACTTGAACAACATGGATTTCTGCATCAGGAAACGCCAACTGCAATCCCCTGCTAAGAGTACCGGACGATCCTACAGACCACACCGCGTCTGGTTTGATAGGTAAATCCTGAGCGACTTTTATGATGGAAGCCAGAACAGTTTCGTGTTCCAATCCAAGGGGTAGAACTCGGCGTGTAGATGGAGACTTTTCTACATACTTACGCGCATGGGATTGTGTAACATTGAGCATTCCCATCTTAACCCAGTGATATTCAGCACCGAGTTCTATCCCCCGCTTCTGGTAGTTGTGGAGTTTGTCCATACTCCTCTCTGCCATAAACAAAACTGCTTTCTTACCATACTTAGAACATACTACAGGCAAACTTATCTGTGCATATCCAGTTGCGGGGCAAGACCCAAACACCCACTCTTCCACATCTCTGTTTTCTTCTGCGTGACCAACAAAATAATCAATAAATCTAATCTTACTACCATAGTTTAGTAAGTCATCACGCACTACAGATACGCCATCATATTCCTCTATCACAGGCGCGGGGTTTGGATCTTGCCAACCAGCAAGCAACTTTAAATAATCATCAACCAATAAGTTTTCCATATAAAGATTCCTTAGTCACAACATCAACAACTAAATGTATTCGGTCTTCGGAACCGAAGTTCACTGCTTTGTGAGGCTTCCTCGTATCAAGAAACCAACACTCACCAACACTCATACTAACATTCTGTTCTACTCCATCAGTATCCCAGACTGTAAACATAACCATATCATTTGTTACGATAGGAAAATGTAATCGTGCCAACTTCCCCAAAGAGCCACCAGAATCGGGGTCAACTTGATCCGTATGGCGACTCAATTCACCAGACTTAGGTTTCAATAACATAAATCTGACACGATGAACATCATCACCGTAAGGTTCTATCAGATCCCTCACTTCAGGGAACAGATTATATAATACACTATCTTGTAGGGTAAAGTCAATATCTACGTGATCTTTTTTCCACGCATCCGACATCTCGGAAGGTTTAGTGATAAACGCAGGGTCATCGGTGTATCCGCGCAAAGATAATGCAGACCAAGACTTTCCTTTGTTATAGTTGCTATAATGATTTGTAAACTCGGGTAGTTTGTCCAGTTTAGATCGTATCGACTCAATTAAATCCCCATCAACATTATCAACTTTTTTGATACCAACAAACTCAACAGGGTCTATCTCAGGAAACTCTCTCGACTCGCCCCGATAATATATCTTATAGATTTCTCCGTATGAAGTAATCTTAGGTCCAACTTCACAAAACCCACATTCCTTCGCCAACTCAACGTGCGAATTATTTTCTGCCCACACGTATAGCCAACAGTCTGCAGTGTACTCATTAATTTTATTTTTCAGTGTAGAAATGTTACCCGACAACTTTGATATAGTAATATCACCGGATAGCTTCTCACCCAGCACAGTATTACCATACACCTTGATCTTAGACTTAGCTTTAGACTCGGCAACTTCCAAACGCGCATCATCTAATAATATCAGCCTGTTCTTGTGTAAAGACTCCGCAATGTTATTTTTCTTGTACTTAGCAAAAGGCGATAAAGTATACTGATTGTAGTCATCAAACAATTTTTCTATATCTTTTAGATAATCTAGATCGTACCCATGCTGCCACGCTTTCATTGCTCTACCATCCGAGAAAAATTATTGTGCTTTTCGAACTTCATAACATCAGCAAACTTGTCTTGCAGGATATCACCCTTATGGCTAATAACAAATAGATTAGTCGCTTCTAGCATATTGAGAAGTTTCATAAGATCCTCTGTTCCATTATTATCGAGAGAAGAATCAAAGACTTCATCCAAAAGCAAAATATTTGTGCTAGCTGAGTTCTTGAGTTTTGCAATGGTTCTCCAAGTCAGCATTAGTGCCATATCAATCCGCTGTTTCTCACCCTCAGAGAAGGAAGAATACGAAAAGTCATCGCGGTGCCTAGACTTGATAGTTTCTTTGAACGCTTCGTCAAGATTGAAGTTCACGAAGAAATCCATAGACGCCAAATACTTATTCACCAACTTGTTTATAATCGGAATGTATTGTTTGATGATTCTAGTTTTAATTCCAGTATCCTTGAGCAAGGTAGATGCAATCTCCTGATGATGTTTTTCATCGAGCATTATGCGGATATTATCCTCGATATCAAGCAGTTCCTGTTCGTATTTGGCAAGCTTTTCTTGCTGCTCTTTGATGTTATTTTTAGCCGATTCTGATCTAGAAATTTCGTGTTGTAGTGAACCAATATATTTCTGGGATGCCGTGTTTTCGCTCTGTAGACTAACAATTCGTTTTTGTAAATTGTCGATTTTATTCATAGATTCATTGATAGACTCCATACGCTCTTTCAGAGACTTATGCTTGCACTTCAGTTCTGACAAACCTTCGCTCACCTGAATCTTTTTATTTGCCCGCTCAGAAAGCACACTAGACTTAAAAACACCGTCTATATCCTGCTTGCAAGTAGGGCACTCATCGTTACCCTCATAAAAAGAAATTTCACTATCAATTTTCTTGACGGTACGGCTTAGATCTTTACGAACATCTTCTAGTTTTTTTAGTTTATCGGAAACCGACGAGGCGACTTTTACGTCTTCTTGCAGTGAGTTACGAGCAGACTCCAAACTATCAAGATCATCTTTGCGCTTTTCTATCTGAATCTGCTCATCATCAATTTGTTCTTGCAGAACAGCAACCTTTTCTTTGTTATCTCTCGTGATATCATCGATATATTGCTTGTGTACATCAATCTTTTCTTCAACAGAATCTGATTTATATTTTGTGTTAGACACCTCGTTTTTTAGTTTTAAGTGTCTTTCCTTTAGTAAGGAATTCATAGTGGTAAAAATTCGAATGTCCAGCAAATCTTCAATAATAGATCTACGGTCAGCCGCAGACAACTGCATAAAAGGTGTAAACGAGGCACTACCCAATATCACAATCTGTGTGAATGACTTGTAATTCAGTTTCAGAATAACCTTTTCTAAAGTATCTTGATAATCTTTTACTGCAGCGTCTTGATTCAAGAACTTGCCGTTACAATAAATCTCAAAGATGTTAGGCTTCATACCACGAACAACACGATAGGATTTATTACCAGCATCAAACTCAACCTCAACCACCGCATTTTTTTGGTTGATGCTGTTAACCAATTGTGGCTTATTGATATTCCGAAAAGGCTTACCAAACAAACTAAAACACAAAGCATCTAGCATGGTAGACTTACCCGAGCCATTAGCACCAAGAATCAGGGTGGAAATTTCTTTGTCCAGTTCAATTTTCGTGAAATAGTTTCCTGAAGACAAAAAGTTTTTATACTTTAATGTTCTGAATACGATCACGCAATAGTCTCCTGAGATAATGCTTCAACATATAATTCACGCATAAGAGTTTTTACCTCCTCAGATTCATCAATGTTTTGTTGGTCAATATAGTTAGATAAAATCGTCAGAGTATCTTCTGCCTGATCGATCAACTCAGAATCTATATCACCAAGAGTTTCATCCGCAAAATCTTCTATCACAGAAATGTTTGCAGGATCTACATTATACAGCTCATCGAGCAGTTTGTCAAATAAATATGGACTTTGTTTATTCAGTACGACAATCTTAACATAAGAATCTGCATAGTCATCAAAATCAATATCAGGCATATCCTTAGAATCGTCATAGTAAATCTTCTGAAACATATTATATTGCGTTTTTACAAACTCGATCTCAGAGGTATCAGTATCAAATATCCAAAACCCTTTAGGATCGTTATAGTCATTCCAAAACAACTCGTATGGAGTTCCTAAGTAGCGGATCTTGCCCACTTGAGATTGTGTGTGAAAGTGCCCACTGTATACAGAATCATATCGATCAAGAAAATCGGAGTTCATACCATCGTGAGACGGAATACCTTTCATCATCTGAAAACCAGCCAACTCAAAATGACCAATGCAAAATGGAGAGTTACTTCTATCAATAAAGTTGAAGATCTCTTCCTGATTATCCTTGCAAATCCAAGGTATCATATCAAACACCGTATTACCCACGGTCAGAGAACCCGGCCCCTGCCACAGAGTAATGTTATCATAACCTCGAAGTAACAAATCTGGAGAGTTTACTTCCACACTATTTTTCCAGAAGATATCGTGATTGCCAATCAACGCATGAAAATCAATATCAAACTCCTGTAACCTGTCAAAAAAATACCTGCGGCTTTCTGACAGAGAAACAAAGTTGATATACTTCCTGCGATCAAACAAATCACCCAGCTGAATAACTGTTTTAATACCATGTTTTTCTATATAAGGAAAGAACTGGTTTGTGTAGAAGTTGTCATAGTATCGATGAAACGCCAACGAATCGTTACGTACACCAAAATGAGTATCACCTAAGAGGCACACTTTCATTTAATAAATCCATTTCTAAGTTAATTGTATATTATAGACTAATATAACAACAATGTCAAGACTTCTTTTTTGATTTCTTTTTCTTGGTTGCTTCAAAGCTTTGGATGAAGTTTGCAATGAACTCTTCGCTGTATGCATCGTGCATCATACCATTGAGCTGAGTGGTTACGTGATCCTCACCCAAGTTTTGAATCAGCGTATTGATGACCTCATTTTCCATGCTCTTATACTTAATGTATAGATGTTTCTTTTCTTTCTGAATCCTTCTTAGGAATGCGTAGTATATGATCTGCGTGAAATATGAAAATGGGTTTTTTGATTTCTCGGGGTTAAAGTTGTCGATATACAATAGACAGTTTTCTACGCCATCCGAAATCATATCATCTCGAAAGGTATAATTGACAAAGTTTGGTCTGCGTGATAGATGCGTTGCTATCTTGAACAGGCAGGAGCCAATATACTCAGGCACTCTAGGTCTAGGCATCTCGTTCTCCCTAGCTGCTAATACGGAGTTTCTATACACGACCATATTCTCTAAGAACAGCTGGTTGTCTACGTAATGCTTCAATGGCTTATCTTTTTTCATAATATTTTCCTAAAGTACTTGACATTTCCTTGACAATGTGGTTAAATAACAGTGTAGCCTATCCATAAGGGTATTTCTAATGTATATCCTTTTTATCAAAATCTTCAAACTCATCTATAGCTTCTTCAGCTTTCTTCTTCTCATAAAAGTGTAGTTCATTATCTACAACTTCTACATATGACTTTTCCAGATTAAATGTTGGGTCAGAAACAGAAACGATTGCCGTTTTGTATATTCTGAAAGGCTGATCAAATCTTGATGCCCAATCCCAACGGATAACTTCTAACTTCATGTTCTGATTATCAAACGTAGAATATATCTTAAAAGGATTCTTCACTTCGACATAAGATATAGTTTCACTTAGTATCTGTGCAACTATAGTGTCGCCACTTACGGTTTTGATTATTTTATTAATTTCCATATTCTAACCTTTCAGTTGTATTTGATACATCTTGTAATCAAACTTTTCTTCATTATATATTTTCATTCTTTCCACAAAATGTTGCAGCGTGTAGTTTTGTTTTTTCCCATGTGTCAGATCGTCAGCAATATCGTATAGGGTAGCATACTCTTTATTGTCACCTAATCTTAATCCCCTTCCTATAGACTGCAATGTTCTAACTTTACTTTTACTGGGCGAAGCAAAGATTACATTGTGCAAGTTCCTTATATTTATACCAGTAGAAAACGTACCGAAAGAAGCCACAATGATGGAGTTGCTTTCACTTTCCACTATCCCTCTAATATCTTCCCTGACACTGGCCTTGGTTTCTCCTGACACATAAAACACTTTTCTGTTTTTATCAACTTTTTCACATATGGTATTATACAACATTTTCCCGTGTTTGTCTACATATTGGAACAAAAGAAGTGTATTTCCCCCTAAAGATAGCGTAAGATTTGTGATAAATTTGTTCCTTGATTGGCTAGAAACCAGATAGTCGATTTCCTCTTGATATTTGTATTTACTCACCAACTTACAGTTTTCTTTAGTGTGCTTCAGTATGAGAGATTTTATCTTAAACTCCGCAAGATTACCTTGGTCCATTAGCGTTTTTGTTGTTGTAACTTTTTCGACTTGACCGAACAGCCCCTCCAGCACCAGCTTATGAGTTTGAGTTCCGTCCAGAGTTCCAGTAAAGCCATACCGGTATGAACATCCATCAAGGTTTGTCATGATTGTTGTCAAAGATTTTGCTTTAAACTGGTGAGCCTCATCTCCGATAACAACATCAAATTGATCGAACCAATCCTTCTTTTGTTTATAGATAGACTGCCATGTGGAGATTACCACTGGCTTGTCTGTATTTTTATCTGCGCCGGACATAATCGGGTGAACATATTTCTGCGAATCATATCCATACTCATAGAAATCTTTTTCTAACTGAGATACTAAAGATGTTGTGGGAACAATAATCAAAGTCTTTCCGTCGAGGAAACGGGTAACAAGGTAGATTATCAATGACTTGCCGGATGCAGTTGGAGACAGCATCATCGCTCGCCGCTTTCTTATGGCATGAACAAAGGCATCAACCTGATAGTCTCTAGGATCAAGTTTCATCTGCAAAGTTTTTATAAATTCTCTGGCTTCCTCTACAGAAAAATCTTCGTCAGCATCCACCGAACGATCCACCTCGAAGGTGTACCCCCTATCATCACAAAACTTTTTTAGGTATGGTATTAGACCATAATAGAGTGTTTGATTATATGAATGATATAGTCTTATCTTACCGTCCCATATCTTATTGCGGTATGCTGGCATAAACTTATAGCCAGGAACCATAAACGTAAAGTGCTCGCTTATCTCCATACCTTCGCCTTTTTCGCAATGGATGTATGCATACACTTCGTTTAGTTTTGATACCTTTATTATTGACACTACAACTCACCACCCGTTAGCTTCATATAATCAATCGCATTTTTGATTTGAAAATTGCGCTGATTTAAATTTTTCACAATCTCTTCCAACAAAGACATTTTTTCTTTTTGGTTTACTGTCTTAATATTGGTCTGTATGATATCTTTGTCTGATTGCATATACATTTCGGATTCGGATTTCAATAAGATTTTTTCGAATGGCTCCCAGCCACGCTCTCGGAGTTCTTCTTCGGACATTTTACCTGTGTAGTATTCGTGCTTTGCTAACTGCAAATCTTTAATCTGAAATTCTATCGCTTTTAGTCTGCGTCTTTCCTCATAGTATATTTTCATGTACTTGCTGTGTAGAACTGGAATCTTCAGAGACTCTGCGCCAAGCGCGGTAGAGTCCAACTGACAATCATTTCTCCACTCATCAATAATTTCATCGAGCGTCATATATTCTCCATAATATAAGTAGGCATACTATTATACCATATTTTTAAGGTGTTGTCAACTTAGTTGCAGTAAAATAAGTGTAAGCAAATGTAACAGATGTTGTTTGAAAATCTTGACCTTCGGCAGAACTCATTTGAAACCCCGTAAGTTCCATAGGAAAGATATCATAAAATTGCACATTTATATTGTCATTGTTTGAGTTTGTTTTAATCAATAAACTTGCATCAGAAACAACACTATTTTCTTTGCCCGCGACTGTTGTTAGTATTCCCAATTTATCAAGCGACGTTGGGTTACCGAGATTTGTCATCCAATTGTAAATTTCAAACCACGATTGCATATCTTCGTCTATAACGTAGGTGACCTGTAACTGCTCATATGTCAACTGATTTGCAGGCTGATACAACTGTGTGTATGGTGTGTTTGTCTGCACAGGGTTCATAGTTAGAGAAGGCATGTTTATGCCTTGCACAAAAAAGGTAAAGTTGGGTAAACGATCTATAACAAATTGATATTTGTTATTTGCAAGAAAGCTTGTGTTGGTTGGAGTCGCCATTTGTTTTGATTACCTTATTAATGATATGTATATTTATAAGACAAAAAAAGGGGGCCGAAGCCCCCTTGAATGTCATTTCTAATGATGACTTAATCTTACATAAGATTGACAATCTTGAACTTGCGGTAGTAAGCATTAGTACCGGAAGTGATTGTTCCATCAGATACATCCGCAGCACCCTGCACAGATCGTGAGAAAGGATTAGCGACCATGCCGTAGCGAGTCTTGAATCCGATCTTTGGTTGGAAGCTATCTTGACCAACCGCACGTACCATCTGGAGAGGAACGTAAGGGCAGTAGAATACACCAGAATCGTATGATGAAGAACCTTTGTATCCCATAGTTGCATAGTGGCTACCAGCAGATCCTTGGAAGTATGGATCGATGTAAACTTTTACGCGACCATTCAATACACCAGCGAACGTGCTACCAGTGTCATCAACCTGAAGGCTGTTAGACAAAGCAGGAGTGTAATCCAGAACACCAGCCATCTGAAGTGCAGAAGCAACGTCAGAAGAACAGATGAGGATGTTACCCTTACCACGACGAGTATCTTTAGCGATTTGGTTTGCTTCACGCTCTAATTGGAACATCAAACCCTTGAACTTCTCTACTGACCAACGGCCATTAGCGTCAACATCAAGGTCAAATGTGCCTGGAGTAGCAGTATCAGCAGCACCAAGCTTGGCACCAAAGTTAACTGTACGAACAACTTCGCGGTTGATTTCAGCAAGAATTTCCGTTGACAGAATGTTAGCAAGTTCTGACTCGGCGTCCAAACCATGAACAGCTTTAAGATCTTGTGCTAATTCCATCGTGTATTCTGCTTTCAGAGCGCGGCTCTTAGCAACAACACTAACTTTCTCGATAGAGAATGCCATTTCAGCGAACTGATTACCAGTCGCGTCACCGAGTGCTTCGGATTGTGCTGTAGTCATACCACCAGCGCTAGTGTACCCAGCAGCTGCAAACGGGTCTGTTGTTGTGCTTGTTGCTACAACACCGCCTGGCGCGTCCTGAGCTGCGTTCTGGCCAGAGAAGTTTGTATCAGATTCGTCATAAAAAGATTCATCACCAGTTTGGCTTGTGTACCTTGCGCTCATTGCGAAAATCAAACCAGTAGGACCTGACATAGGCTGAACACCAGCAATATCATAAGCAATTAAGTTTGGCATAGCGCGACGAATCAGTGAAATCATTACTGGATCGACAAAATTGATGTTACCAGAATCACCCCCAGCAGCTGCAGAAGCACCCATAGCATTAGTTGGTGCTTCTAACAGTGAAGTTTGCTCACTGTACCCACCAGACTGACTTTCGCGGATGGCTTGCTCTTGGTTTTCGAGCATTTGAGCAATAGTAGCTCGCTTGTGAGAGTCCGTAATCTTTGGCAAATCTGCATGCTCAAGAATAGGGGCCCATTTTTTTTGTAAAATATCTGTTGACATAGTTTTCTCCTTTGAGTAAATTCTAAACTCTGTTATTATTTATAAAAAATTAACTTTTAACAATGCGTGAAAGACTGTTAACATAAGCGTTCATCGATGATGAACTGAGACTTTCTGTCAACTCTTCGGTAGAGTCTTCGGTGAGACTCGGCGCTTGTGATGAATTATCATTAGATTCTGAAAAATACTTCTGCTTGATCATCCCAACCTTATCTGAGAAATCTTCTTCGGATTCGAAAACGATATTTTCTGATAAAGACTTGAATTTCTCAACCTGTACTTCGGTCAAACCTTCAGAGACATTTTCAACAACCTTTTCTTTCTTCAACACTCTCAACTGCTCGGCGAGTTCGTTGTTTGTGTTGACTGCTTTGTCAAGTTCACCCTTCAGAGAATCAACCTGTGTTGCAAAGTTTTCTACTACGTCAACTTTGTCTTCGGGGATTTCTACATAGTGTTCTACGAAAAGATTTTTAAGACCTAACATAAAGTCTTCTACCATTTCAGCACGAATACCATGATCTACTGCGAGTCTGTTTTCTTCCATCCACTCGGAAACAACATACTCTAAGTACTCATCGACTTTAGATACTAAACCTTCAGAAAAGGCTTCAGCTTCTTCTTCTAATTTTTGGTCAAACTCTTCTTGCAAGCCTGCAGTAACTTCTTTTACTCGCTCAGTTACAACGGCTTCAAAAATAGACTTGGCCTTTAACTTGTATTCTTCTGACAATTCTTCGCCAGAAAACAATGAATCAACGTCAATAGATGATTGCTCTTCAACAACTTCCGTCGTTTCTGTAGTTTCTTCTACCGCTGTTTCAACAGTGTTTTCCTCTAGTTCATGTTGAATTTCTGCTGTCATACGATTCTCCTTATAATTTTTGAGTCAATTATTAAGTTATTTATAATAATACGGTTTTTGATTATAGCCGACGAAGAAAGTTTTCAAAAATCTTTAACTTTGCTTCTCGGAGCTGTTTTGTGGATGCTTTCTTAATAATTTTTTTAGACTCTTCTATTTGTTTTTCCATCCAATGACCATCAACGCAAATCCACTCTCTGTTTTCCATAATACCTCGTACAAAGGCGTCTGGCGCAGAAGGATCTGCTACGATATCTGCTGCTGTTGCGAGATGGAAGTCATCGCAAACAACCTTGTAACCCTCTTTAGTGTCTTCGAGAGTTCCCATTCCGCGAGTAGATACACCAAACTGCGCACCCTCACCGATTAAATTCTTAACAATGTTTCCGTATGGAGTATCTAAAAGTTTTGCTTTCCCGTAGAAATTGGAGCCTTCTGCACGAAGATCTTTGATAAGATGACTAACGCGCTCTAAGTTAATTGTTGGTCCTTCGGGGTGTCCGAGTTCACCAAAAGCGCGACCTTTTTTTACGTATTCTTCGTTATACCTTTCAGTCTCTTTATTTAAAACACTAAAAGGGTACATGCGCCCATTCCGATTTGCAATGTCGGCTTGCATAAAGATACCTTCAATGAACATATCTTTTTTACCATCTTCTCTTTCTTCTGTTACGAAACTAACTGTTTCGTTAAGTTCAGTTATGAGTCTCATTGTTGTGCCCCTTTATGTTTCGTATAACCTTTCTTAATCTCCTTTTTTTTGTCTTTTTGCACCGAAGATTTATTATATTTATATGCATGCTTCGCTACAAAATTTGGAGATTTTTGTTCTAAAAACTGTTTAAAGGATTTCATATTGCCCCACGAACAACTCTGTGGCATACCCACATACAATCCATAAAAGTTTTCCTAAAAACACCTTAGTTACTCTTCAAATTTAGACAGAGCAAACATTACGAGTTTCTCTGTATCAGTATCTAAGCGTTCTCTAAACTTATCTTTGTTCTCTTCGTTAATGCTGTTATATAGAGCAACAAGTGCTTGTTGACCGCGCTCATCATCTACCATAGAAGCAATCTCTTCTTCTATGGTAGGTTGTTCAGATGTAACGAATTCTAAAAAAGTTTTCATTTATTCTTCCTCTGGGATTTCTGTATCATCCTCTTGAGCCAGATCTGGTTCTTCTTCGGCTTCTTCTTCAGCGTTCAGTTCAAGATCAACTTCTGCTTCCGGCTCATCCGACTTGAAAATATTTCCGGCCAGCTCCATTTTTTTGAGTTCCAAGTTATTGGATACTTTGTCTTCGATTGCTGCGGCGATAGCATCTTTAAAAGATAAAACATCTTCCGCTTTGGCTGCTTGTACAGCAGCATTTAAATCAAATTCGCTCATATCACTTTCTCCTTTATTTATAATAATTCAATATTCTAACTCAACGCAATATACTGGTTTTTCTTGATATTGTCTTTCAACTTCTTACCAGCACTTCCTTCTATTTGATGATCAGTGAGCAATTCATCCCAAACCTTATCCGCTGCTGCATTAGAAATATTATCAATATCAGCTTCTGTAATCGCAACCGCAAGCGCTTCTACCGTAATCAAATCAACGATGTTAGATCTAACCAACGACACTGAAACACCATTCGCAAATCGAAACGGCGTTTCCCCAGCCTCTCTAGTATATATGTTGCCATTAATAGTTAGAGTATACGACGTTCCACTAGAAGCAGGTTGTATCCTCCATCCATTTTCCAAGAAGTAGGTGGTGCCCAAGTCTTGCGTCTGAGTAATAGGGTCACCCCCAACAGCCGTAAACGCTTTTGGCCATGTTGATGCTGTGCCCGCTTCCTGAGAATATATCGACCACTCTTTCCACGCAGAGTACAAATCGATTTTCACATCAAGTTCCGTGATACCTTCTGCAACAAAAATGATTTTGTTGGATCCATCAAATGCTACCTTTTGGTTTGGGTAACCACCTTCATCTGTTGGTAACCAGTTCCACCACGATCCATAGTTGAAATGAATAGATGACATTACTGTGTGCGCTCTCGCCAA
>Ga0209603_1000324_pt1 | contig 59685 bp, 55 predicted proteins | sample COGITO_mtgs_1206_FD_184812 | JGI IMG/M metagenome (GOLD analysis project Ga0209603, IMG submission 184812) | Pelagic marine microbial communities from North Sea - COGITO_mtgs_120607 (SPAdes) (version 2) | ecosystem: Environmental > Aquatic > Marine > Epipelagic ...
TGGAGGGGGTTCTTGAAATAGGGGAGGTTTGTCGCAGGCTTGCAAGTGGGGTAGCCCCCGCAATACACACACCCAGAGTTGATCCCATGGCAAAGAAAGTAAGTGCAAAGGCACGTGCAGCAGCACGTAAGCAACGAGACAAGTGGAAGATGAAGCGCTGGTACACGATTCGTGCACCACGCAATCCATGGGAATTTAAGAAAATTGGAGAGACAATTGGGGAGTCCGATGAGCACATCATGGGACGAGTGTACGAAATGACGCAGCAAGAATTCAACGGTGACTTCACCAAGATGCACGTGATCCTTAGGTTCCGTGTCAGCGAGTGTGTTGGCCAAGACGCCTTGACCACATTCATTGGCCACCACCACCAAACCGACCACATTCGCCGACAAATCCGCCGATACCGTGGAAAGGTCGACGATGTTGTCGATGTCGTTTCAACCGACGGATACCTCGTTCGATTGAAGCCTTTGATCATCACGCAGAAGCGTGTTCAAACCTCAATCAAGCAAGCAATGCGAGCCAAGGCCCGAGAACTGATCATCGCCTTTGCTTCCAAGGCAACCTACGCTAAGATTCAAACTCAAATTTTGGACGGAACCCTCGAAGAAGAAATCCGCAAGGCTGTCAAGCCAATCTACCCCGTCAAGAGCGTCGCCATCCGTAAGAGCCAACTCTTGCAAGAAGGTGTCGTCAACGAGAAGGGCAAGACCCTCGACGAAATCCACGCAGAAGAAGCTCGAAGCGATGCTGAACTCAAGGCCAAGAAGGCAGCAGCACTTGCATCGGCTATGGAAGACGAGGAAGAAGAAGGCGACGACGCCCCTTCCATCCTTGACGCCGCTGAAGCAATGGAGCCAGCGTCTGAGAAGACCGAGGCACCTGCTGAAGAAGCACCAGCCGAAGAAGCCGCTCCTGAACCAGCACCTGCTGAAGAAGCAGCAGCAGACGTCGACCACAGCAAGATGACCGTTGCTGAGTTGAAGGAATTGCTCAAGGCCGCTGGAAAGCCTGTCTCTGGAAAGAAGGCAGACTTGATCGCACGCCTCAACGAGTGAAGCCCACGAACTTCGGTTCGTTTGTATGACCAGCGAAAGCAAGGTCCCCGTGGCTGAGAGGCCACAGGGTTGATATCAACTAAGACGAGGTGGAATGAACATGCAACGGCTCGGTGTGATTGGTGGTACTGGACTCATTGACATGACCTTGGGCGAACAACTGTCTGCTCACGGACTCACACTGGTGCAGCGCGATGCGGTCACCGTCGAGACGCCATACGGTGAAGTGCCATTGACGTGCATTGAATTGTCAAAAGGCGATGAGAAGAAGCAACTGATCTTTCTTCAACGCCATCACAACAACGGTGCTCCAAGTCGCCCACCGCACATGATTGAACACCGTGCGAACATTCGTGCCTTGCTCGACGCAGGTTGCGAAGCAGTGATGGCGGTCTGCTCTGTTGGTGCAATCCCTGAAGATTTCCCACCGGGTAAAGTTGCCTTAGCAGGCCAATACATCGATTTCACTGGCCATCAGAGCACGTTCCACGACGATGCAGCGGTGTTCACATCGGTCACCGACCCTTTTGATTCGACCCTTAACGAAGCGCTTGAAACGGTGCTGCGCTCCTCTCAAGGCTTCGATGCACAGGAACGAATGCGCTACACCTACTGGCTTGCTCAAGGCCCTCACTTTGAAACGAAGGCAGAAATTGACGCCATCGATACGCTTGGTGGCCACATGGTTGGCATGACCATGCCAAGGGAAGTCAAACTGGCACGAGAGGTGAACCTCCCATACGCTGCCGTGTGTATTTCTTCGAATTGGGCTGCTGGGCGTGAGCCTGGGAATGCGAGTCAAGACCTTGATCATCACAGCGTGTCTTCCCAAGCCAACCAAAGGCTGGCGCCTGTCTGGGCCTGCATGCTTCACTTGCTCACAGAATGAACATCGAAGGCATTATCCTCCTTCGATGAAACGCCATGCTATGCAAGGAAAGAGCGTTGATGAGTGGATGGCCCATGAACCCGAACATGAATGGGATGTCATGATGAAGAAGGTCGCTGCCTTTCATCACAAGCATGATTTTGAAGCCAATAACGGTCACGATATGGGCTATAGAATCGCTCTCACCGTGGAAGAACTTGGTGAATTCGCAGCAGCGGTTACCAAAGGAAAACCCCTTGCAGATTGTGCGGAAGAAATGGCCGATGTCCTGCTCTTGATGATGGGCCATGCCGTAGCCATGGAGGTCGATTTGAAGGCAGCGTTTGAGGCGAAGTACGCTAAAATCATGCAGCGTCCATCACGCCAGGGTCGCTTGGGTCTGCGCGTGACCGAATACTCACCCGATGAATGATCAGCGAATCCAGTGTTGGAACGTCATGGGATGTTCGTCCCTCGGTCCAGCAGGAACATGACGCTCCCCAATGAGGTGGAAGCCTTCGCCTTCCATGGAAGGGGCATAGGTGTCTGCGTCTTCGACGGTGGTGTGGATGATGGTTTTGTGAACCTCCTTGGTGTGTTCCATGAACAGGGCGTAAATTTCGCCACCACCGATGATCATCAATTCCTCATCTTCACCCAAGGCGATGATTGAATCGTAATCCAGCACTTCAACATCCTCTCGAGCGGTGCGTGACATCACAATGTTTCGTCGACCCGGCAAAGCCTTAGGCAGGCTGTCCCATGTTTTTCTCCCCATGACGATTGTTTTCGACATGGTGACTTGCTTGAAATGTTGCAAATCACTTGATTGCCTCCAAGGCAGGTCGCCATCTTTACCGATTGCGCCCTCCATGTCGCATGCAAAAATCATTGTGAACATCTCAACACCTCACACTGCAATTGGAGCGGAAATATGTGGATGGTGTTCGTAACCGATGACCTCGATGTCTTCGTAGGTGAATCCGTCGATGTCCATCACATCTGGATTGAGCTTGAGCCGTGGTAGGGCCATTGGTTCTCGGGTGATTTGGAGGTTGGCTTGTTCAAGGTGATTGCTGTAGAGGTGTGCATCGCCAATGGTGTGGACGAACGCCCCTGGTTTGAGTCCACAGACCTGTGCCATCATTTCGGTGAGCAACGCATAGGATGCGATGTTAAACGGGACGCCAAGGAACACATCCGCGCTTCTCTGGTACAGTTGACAGTTGAGTTTTCCATTGGCGACATGGAATTGGAAAAAGGCGTGACATGGCATCAAAGCCATCTCGTCCAGTTCACCAACGTTCCATGCAGAGACAATGATTCTGCGGCTGTTTGGATTGTTCTTGATCATGTCAATGGCTTGTTCAACTTGGTCAATGATGCGACCGTCTTTCGCTTCCCAGCGCCGCCACTGCTTGCCATAGACGGGTCCAAGGTCGCCGTTTTCATCGGCCCATTCGTTCCAAATACGAACGCCATTTTCTTGCAGGTAAGCGACGTTTGTGTCACCTTTCAGAAACCACAGCAGTTCATGGACAATCGAGCGCAGGTGCAACTTCTTGGTGGTGACCATGGGGAAGCCCTTCGAGAGGTCAAATCGCATTTGGTGGCCGAACACAGAAAGGGTTCCAGTGCCCGTGCGGTCACCTTTCTCTTCACCCTCATTGAGGATTCTTTGAATCAGTTCATGGTACTCTTGCATGGACTCACCACACCTTCGTTGGACCGGAGGCACTTGAGGGTTCTTGATGGACTGCTTCACACAGCCAAGAACATCACGTCTTCTGGGCATTGAGGATCTTCGAGGTAGGCTTCGACGTGCTTGCGATCAAATTCATGGAGCAATTCCGCCATAATTGGCTGGATGTCTTCCAACTCCCAAGCGCGACAAACATACCAACTGCGAGCCATTTCACCTAAGATGCCAATGGCATTCATGTGTTGGCCTGCCTGATAACAATCCACGGCAAATTCGATCGCTTGGTAATCCAGTTCCTTGAGCCGGAGGTCCCGCTCTAGACATTCAAATGGCTCTTCCAATTGCGCCATTGCTTTCTTGCTGAGCGTCGAAGGGGTGTGTTGAATCGGCCATCCCATATTGCCGAGCAAAACCAAACTGATCATGGCATCGGTTGAGGGGGTCATGACATCAGACCTGTTGCGAAGCACACATACGCTGCGTTGCCCCATCATGATGTCAAGGTGTGGATCGCCTCCGTGAATTCTCGCCTTCATTGAGGCGAAGATGTTGACTTGAACCCCTGGTGCGCCGTCATCGGACATCAGAAACGGAATGCTTGACGTTTGTGAGATGTGCCAGCGAGGTGATTCATTGACGAGGTTGATCAGCAGGTCAAGTCCACGGAGTTCTGCTGCGATTTGTTTTGGGCATGCGCCTTCGAGAACATTCAGGTTGCCGAGCGGAGTCGCTATAGGTTTCACACAAGAAAAACATTCAACACTAGTTAAACATACACCTCAAGGGGCACCAAGAGACACGAGGCTCTGCATCAACTGGTCAGTAAATTTACGATACAGGAGGGCCAGTTGTGAGCGGATTTCATGGTCTTCTAAGTCCTTCATGGCCATGAGAGAATCCTTGGTCATCGCCCCGCCTTTTTCGTGACCCAACCATTCAGCCCAGGTGAGGCCCTTGCCAGCGTTCATGGTGACAGGCCGCCAAATTCGAGGGAATTTATGCGTTTGCGGTTCCATCATGGTGCGCGTACCAACAAGTGCAATCGGCACAACCACGGCGTGAGGATAACTGGCTGCCAGTCGGGCAACACCCGTTTTACCAGGCAGTAAAAACGGTGCTTCTGTGCGTTTTGAGCGGGTGCCTTCAGGGAAAATACCGAGCGCTGCTCCACTTTCAAGGACATCGGCGGCATTGGTGAGCGCATCGTTACCGCCGTCGCCTCGCTTGGTTTCGATTTGTCCGGTTGCCCGCATCACAATTGCAATGCCTGCGTTCTTGAAATGCCCGTCCTTCGCAAGGTAGCGTACAGATCGGCGAACGCTGGCGATCACCATGATTGGGTCGACGTGCGAGAGGTGGTTTGCCGCCAAGATCACTGCTCCTTTGCGAGGAATGTGGTGAATCCCGTTGAGTTTCATGTTCACAATTGGCCTCAATATCGGTGAAATCAACCAGCGAATGATGCTGTAATTTGGCGTAGGTGCCAGCGGGGTATCGTTGATCGGAATTCGCCAATGGGCCTCAAGTGTGGACCATGCATTGAGCACTTCTTCGTTATGGTCCATGCTCCTTCCGCTGTTTGTTTAGATTTATCACTTGCCGAAAAAAAAACTCGGAAGTCCGTGTTCCACCGGCGAACGGATGGAGCGGTGGGCGTGCGAAGAATCAAAGCATTGGCCATCGGGCATGAAGCATGAGCCCAAGCGCACGGTCCATGCACCGAACGCTCACCGTGATGGTGCTCGCTTGCTTGGTAAGCGTCACTTGGAGCCCTGTCGCCCTCGCAGATTCTGCTTGGGAGGAAGACGGGTGGCTAACCACGACGCTGGCCCAAGACCGTCTTGACCTCGGCGATGAGTTTGGCTGCTACGGAATCCCTGGCTTGTCATGGCAAGCCGACCCGGGAGCGGTTGCGCTCGAATGCCGTGATTACATCGAGTCAAGGGTCCATGCCAGCGCATGGGGCACAGAACCAATTTCCACCTACACTCCAAGCGGTCTCACGATGGCTCAACACACAACCGTGGCAGGTCAAGGCTTTGTGGTCCATGGCGATACCACCGGCTTGAGCGTCTCTGCTTGGCACGATGCGAACGATACACCGACGGACAAATGGGACTGGTACAACATGGGTCGAAGAGGCGGTTCTCTGGAGCAGTTGATTGGCTCAGTCGAGGAAGTTCAAGCTGCGGTCGAAGAAGGCGGACTTGTCAACCTCTATTGGGTCGGGCGAGTGAACGACGCGACCATTCGTCATGACCGTGACATCAGTGCCTACTTGGCTGATGTACCCGATGTGTGGTTGACCACTTGGGGCCAAGCTTGGTCCTATTGGACGGTGAGCAACTGTTACGAATTCACCCATGAAGTGAGGGCACAAGGCGAACAATCGGTTCTTTCCTTCGAATCGCTCATCACTCCTGAGTGCACCGCCATGAACAGCGAGGCTTGGAACGTACCAATCACGTGGGTCATCGACCTTGAAGGGGCTTCAGTGGACAGTGTCATCGGTGAGCAAGGCGCTCTAGAAAACATCACAGGAGTTCGGAAAAGTCAGGAAGGCTATTCGCAGCAAGGCGGGGAACTTCTCCTCCTCTCGGTCGTTAACGGGCACATGGTCAACATCACATACAACGGTACAACAACTTACGATGTCATGGGTCGCAGTGAATTCTTCAACAACCATTCCGCTGCTGTCACCATTGCAGCCCATGAAACGCATGATCTGTTCAAGTGGTCAAAGCGCTTTGTCGACGATGAACATCTGGTGTTCACTTGGCTAGTCGAACCGCGTGAAGGGCTCGGAGAATCTGGATGGCTCGGTTATGTTGCGGCGAGCATTGCGTTGGCTACGGTGGTCGGCATGCTTGTTGTGCTCGAAAAGGAGGGCCTCGGTCCGCTCGCTGCTTGGAACCGCCGGAAGGGACAAGCAACTGAACAAAAGCACCCTTGACCCTCCAAACAAAGCGAAGGCTTGATGCAAGGAAGGGCGGAGCAAAAGGCATCCGAGGTGGTTACATGGCAGATGATGACGTAGTAATCGACCCTTGGGGTAGCGCTCAGTCCACGGATTATGACCGCATCATCTCTCAATTCGGCCTCTCCTCGATGGAGAGTGTGACGCTGGACAACCCCTCACGCCTTCACCGCCGTGGCATCGTCTTTGCCCACCGGGATCTCAACCAGGTTTTGGATGCTCAGCGCAGAGGTGACGGATTTGGTGTTCTCACGGGACTCATGCCGAGTGGGCAAATGCACATGGGGCACTCGATGGTCATCGACCAGGTCAAGTGGTTCCAGCAACAAGGTGGGGATGTGACCATTGCGGTCGCCGACCTCGAAAGCCAAGCCACACGTGGTGTGTCGTTGGAAAAGGGCCGTGAAATAGCCCTTCAGCAATACATTGCCAACTATGCAGCATTGGGATTGGATGTTGAGAAAACGAACGTCTACTTTCAATCCTCAAGACCCATCGTTCAACGGCTTGGTTTCCAATTGGGCAAGCGAACAAACCTCAATGAATTTGAAGCCATCTACGGCTTTGGCGGTGAAACAAACTTAGCGCATGTACAGGCTCCTATGGTCCAAGTCGGTGATATCTTACATCCACAGACGGATGAATATGGTGGCTTGAGACCGATCGTGGTTCCAGTCGGTGTGGATCAAGATCCCCATCTGAGGTTAACCCGTGGACTTGCTTCCAAAACCAACTGGTTCAACGTCAATGAAGGTAAGAATTCTGGCGTGACCATCACACTTTCAGTTCACGATGAGAACGCCTCTGTGCTCGGCCAGTTACCAAACGGTCGAATGGATAAGCAGAAGTTGAATGAGGTGTTTTCCGGCATTGTTCGATGCATGACTGAATTGGGCTATTCTGACATCCAATCCAACCCAAAACAGGGAACGGTGAATGTGGCGAGTGCGACCAAGCGAGATCAATCGATGATTCGCATGAAATTATTGGCATACGAACGCAGCCTTGGCGGCCTTGGTCTGCTCGCACCCTCCTCGACTTACCACCATTTTGCAGTCGGCATGACCGGCGAAAAAATGAGCAGCAGCAAGCCGAAAACCACCCTTTTCCTCAACGATGATTTAGCGAGCGTGGAAAAGAAAATCAAGCGTGCGTTTTCAGGTGGTCAATCCACCATCGAAGAACACCGGCGCTTAGGTGGCAACCCTGACATCGATGTTGCCTACCAGTACATGATGTACTTCTTTGAAGAAGACGATGCCTACCTTGCAGAACTCAATTCAGGGTATCGGTCTGGTCAGATTCTTGCCGGTGAAATGAAGCAACTTTGCATTGATCGAGCCGTTGACTGGCTCGGTCAGTTGCACGAAATGCGGGATCAAACAGCCCACTTGGTTGAACAATTCCTTGCTGAAGATGCTCGATGATCAAACTTCATCGTCCTTGGAAAACACGGCTGGATCTGGTCCAACCGGCAAAGCCAACAACTCCTCTTCGGTCAAATCACGGTGGGTGGCATCATCGTGCATGATCATCGAATGCCCGTGGGGGTCGAGAAGTTCGAGCGTAAGCGGTAATGCTCCTTCTTTGCCGGCCATTTCGATGCGCTCAACCATTTCATTGAGGCGCCCAAGTGCTTCAAGCGCTTCGGCCTTTGCTGCCTCATCGCTCTGCTCGGATTCTGCCATTCCAAGAAGTTCGGATTCAATGTCACGGAGCACCATGAACACGATGTCTTTGAATCGGCTTAACACGCCTTCGACGTTGCTCACATAGCCAGTGGCGTTGCTTCCCGGTGCCACTTCAAGGTCCAACTCGTGAACTTTAACTGTGCATGAGGATGAACGAATCACCCTCGCCGACAGCGTTTCAAGTGAATCGATAGCCAAAGTCCAACCACCAGGTTTCTTCCCTTCTGCAGGAATGAAATCAGTCTGCCTCCATCCACACGAATGGCACATGACCGTGACTTGTGTGTGCTCGCCAAAGTATGGGATTTCTTCGACATGGGCGATCATGAACACTTTGCCTGGAACGCTGCAAATCGGGCAGGGTATGTCGACTGGTTGTTCTTGCATCAGCGTCCCACCTCAGTGAAATCACCGGGTTCAACTGCGAATGCCTCCATTTCAATGCCGTTCACGCCCCTGCAATTTGCTGGTAAGAGCATCAGCCGTGTGGATGTCATCTGGAGGATTTGACCGCCAAGGTCATCCCCGATAAAACCGTTGAGCTGGCTTAATGCAGCGTTGAATTCCACCGTGCGCTTCATCAGACGCTTCATCTCCACGATGACGGCATGGCCGTCTGCGACCCAGTTGAGGAGGGTTCCACACCCCGTGAGGTCGTTCAATACGGCCCTGTGGAGGACAAGACCCCCGTCTTCACGGGCGATGGGTGGATGAGGGTACATCTTTCCAAGATCGTGATACATGGCGGTCGTTGTTGGTGATTGTGCTGGAGCTTTTTGGCTCATGCTTGGCATTTCGAAGGTCCTCAACGGTTGTGCATCTGCTGGCTCTTGGGTCGGTGGCGTTGGCGCACCTTGCCGGAGCCGTTCATCGGCCTCTGCTAAGACATCGAGGTCCGGCATGGAAGGCACAGCTGGTTCAGCGGCAGGCTTTGGCTCAGGGGCCGGGGGCTTGGGGCCTTGAGTGAACGCATCGAGTGAAGCCTGCGCTTCATCCCGTTCCCCCTTTTTCCGCCGGCGCATGAGTCAAGGTCAAGACCGTCACCTCAAGAAGACTCGCATTCGTTCGCTTCTAGGACTTGCGTTTGGAGGCAGTAGGGTTGCGTCGGGAAGGTTCGGCGGGTTGATAAGGGCCCGCCAATTTCACAAGTTTGCGCCTCAACCTTCAAGAGGTGTCGGCGTGGAGAAGGGATTGATGATGATGGAGAACCAACCGACCGTAATGAAAACTGGAACAAGCACAATTGGCATCACCTTCAACGGCGGCGTCGTTGTAGGAGCGGACCACAGGGCTACCATGGGCCACTTCATCGCCAACAAGAGCGTTCAGAAGTTGTTCAAGATTGGTGACAACCTCGCTCTCACAACCGCTGGTTTGGTCGGTCACGCTCAATCCTTGTCTCGCACCCTCGCAGCAGAGGTTGCTCTGTTCCAACTTCGCCGTCAACAGCAAATGACAGTGAAGGGAGCGGCAACACTGACTGCAAACATCCTTTCTGGACGCCCGCACTGGGTCCAACTCCTCATCGTCGGCGTCGATGATGAAGGCGGCCATGTTTATTCCATCGACTCCGCTGGTGGATCCATTCCAGACTCTTACTGCGCCACAGGTTCAGGTTCACCTTACATGTATGGTGTGCTCGAAGATGGCTTCAGCGAAGGTATGACACGGACCGATGCATTGAAACTTGCCGCCCGTGCCCTTCACGCATCGGGGCAGCGAGATGCCGCCTCCGGCAACGGCATGGATTTGGCTGTCATTACGGCCAAAGACGGATACGTTGCCATTGAACAAAGCGAAATCGAGAAGCTTCTCGCTTGAGACTTCGCTCTCCCATTCCCGCGGCTCAACGCTGCTCCCTCTCACGAGGGCGAGTGCACATTGTTTTGTGCGAGTGCGGGTAAACGGTGAACAACATGCGCCTTACATTTAAAGAACTGAAAGACCAAATTGCAAAAATCGTCCCTAAGGACGTACCATACACGGTCGAACTGGAAGCTGGAAACATTGCGATCGTAACCCCTGTCCCTGCCAAATTTGGCGGCGGCGACGGCTTGATTGGAAAAATCGCTAAGCGAGTGAAGCGGAAGATTGTCCTTCGCCCTGACGAATCAATCATGAAGAGCGAAGAGGAAGCAACCAAACTCATTCGAGAGATTGTTCCAGAATCCGCTGAGATTTCAAACATATATTTCGACTCATGCTACCGGGAAATCATCATTCAATGTCAAAACCCCGGTGAGGCTGTTGGCCGCCGTGGAGCCAACTTGAACGATATTCGAGACCAAACTGGATGGTTGGTGAAGGTGGAACGCATTTCACCAATCGTTTCCAAAACGGTTCACGACATTCGTGGCTACCGCCAAGTGAACGCCAAGGAACGAAGAAAACTCCTCAAGGACTTCGGACTCAACATTCACCGACCACAACGCCCAGGTTCCGCATGGGCTCGAGTCACAGCGCTTGGCTCCTACCGTGAAGTCGGCCGTGCCTGCCACTTCGTGACCACAAACGAATCGAGGGTTATGATCGACGTCGGCGTCAACATCGCTTCAGACACCGATCCAATGCCTTACTTCACTGCACCAGAAGCCTTACCGCTTGAGAAACTCGATGCAGTTGTCTTGACTCACGCTCACTTGGACCACGCAGGCATGCTTCCTGTCCTGTTCAAGTATGGTTACAGAGGGCCAGTGTACTGCACACCGCCAACCCGTGACTTGATGCTGCTTTTGCAAACTGACTACCTCAAAGTTGGCGGTTCCGAAGGCAAGCGAGCACCCTACGATATGGAAGACATCCGCACCTGCATGAAGCACGTCGTGGACGTGGATTGGGGCGACACCACAGACATCGCACCCGACATCAAATTGACCTTCTCAAACGCAGGCCACATCCTCGGATCCTCTGCCGTTCATCTCCACATCGGAGATGGAAAGCACAACATCGTCTTCAGTGGCGATCAGAAGTATGAGAAATCCTGGCTCTTCGATGCAGCAAACACCCGTTTCCCTCGTGTGGAAACATTGGTGATTGAATCCACCTATGGTGCATCAGGCGATTACCAACCTTCGAGGCAAGAAGCAAACCAAGAACTCCAGGACATCGTTTCCCGCACCATTTCGCGTGGTGGAAAACTGATCTGCCCTGTGTTTGCCGTTGGACGAAGCCAAGAAGTGATGATTGCCATTGACGAGTTGTTCCGTTCTGGCCAAGTCAAGCCGGTTCCAGTGTGGCTCGACGGTATGATTCAGGAAGCGACAGCAATCCACGCATCACACCCCGATTACTTGACCAGCAGTTTGAGGAAATCCCTGCTCAAGGACGATGGCGAGAACCCATTCACAAGCGAGTGGTTCCGACCGGTCAAAGGACGTGAACTTCGTGAAAGCATCATCATGGACAACTCACCGTGCATTGTTCTGGCAACCTCTGGCATGCTGAACGGTGGACCTGTGATGGAATACTTCCGACACTGGGCTCACGAAGACCGAAACTCCCTGTGCTTTGTCGGTTACCAAGCTGAAGGAACCCTCGGACGCCGTCTTCAGAAAGGATTCGGCGAAGTACCAATGGTCATCGATGGAAAGACTGAGATCGTCAAAATCGGCTGTGAAATGGTCACGATTGATGGATTCTCAGGTCACTCAGACCGCCGCCAATTGTTAGATTTCGTCGACCAATTGTCGCCTAAGCCGAAGAACATCATTTGCCACCACGGTGATTATCACAAGTGCAACGAACTGGGCCACACGCTCCGTGAACGGTACAAGTGTCGAACATACGCTCCAAAGAACCTCGAAACTGTTCGCCTGCTGTGATCAGAGCAACGGCACATCGATGCCAGAATCCAACGGGTCAGGTAGATCTTGTTCGGGCGTTGATTCAACAGCACTTTGGCTTGCAGAACCTTGTCCTATAGAATTTTGAACGGGGATGATTGTCGATGCGGATGAGGTCGTTTCCGCCTCCGTATCAAAGAGCAGCCAGATGAAGACTGCAAGGATCAAACTCAATGCGAGAACGATGAATCCGAAGGTGGTCCCACCGCCCAGAACGTTGCTGATCACGGCAGCGAGAACAGCCAAGACGGCGGAGGTTGCTAAAACCGCCCTCGAATTCACCACCATGGTCGTGGGATGACCATGGTGTTCATGAACCCGTTGCGTCTGTCTACGCATCATGTACTCGAATGATGGCGCTCGTTCCACCAGCGTGGCCTGCCCCGGTTGGTTGATGACAGCCGTCGCACCTTGGGGAGAAAACGCTGAGGATGCATACGACCAAGGTTTGGTCGAACTTGGTCTCGGCGATGCTCGCTTAATCGAGATGAAGGGCGCTATGTTGCCGCTTGGATTTGGGGCCACAGCCCCTCAACCGCTTCCGATGGGCTCCCTTGTTGAATGCCATCTAGCCACCGCCTATGCCTGGAATGGTTCCACAGCCTGCGCCGGTGTGGCTTGGGCAGCCTGCACCACGCCTGAGGGCGATGACTGCGCTATTGTCGCAACCATTTCAACCGACTTGGATTACGAAGAGACCTCCCTCCTGCTGCGAAGAAACTTACAACGCCGCTTGGCAAGTCGAGACCTCGAAGTCAAATCCTTCGATGTCGCGGTCGATGAAGTCACGGCGGCAAACGACCATCACGGTGTGGCCATGGCTGCATTGATCTTGCCCAACTCCTTGTCGCTTGGAGCCAAGACTGGCACAGGCAAGGTCAGAGGTGGCTTGACTCGAAAGGCTGCAGAAGTTCCAGAAAAGCGGGTTGATGTCAAGGCCCCAGCAGCTCCAGCCCTTCGGCCCGGTTCACGCAAACAGAACACTGACTTTTCTCTTTGAAAGAAGTCTTGAAAGACCCTCGTCTTGAACGCCTACTATGGCCAATGCAGGGTTCAATGTTATTCGTTGCCCTGCCTGCATGACATGCCACGGCCGCAGGGGCGTTTCTGCGTCTTGCCCTCATTGTGGCCAACGCCTTGGTGAACATGGCATTGTGGTCAAAAGCGTCAACTCAGCAGAGGCACTTCGCATTGAAGTAGCGCTTGCCAACACGCCAGAGGAACTGCGGGACACGCTCCGAAAACGAATGATGAGCAAGACCCCCCTCACAGATTTCCATGACGAGGTTCCTTCGAGGACAATGGGCAAATGGGTTCAGGATTCAAAGAACGATGAAGGGTTCATCACGGTTCATTCGGTTCAATTAATTCTGTACAAAAACCATTCAAATTTGGATGCGAACGAAGTTATTGAACAAGCTGAAGTCCAAGGAATGCTCGTTCGAGTGGACAAGGCACGGTGGATGCTTCTTGAGTGAACTTCATAGGTAGGATGTCGTGGGACGGAATGCAAGGGCGATTGGGTTAGCTTGGCCTATACTCGGGCGTTTGGGACGCTTGGACCCAGGTTCAAATCCTGGATCGCCCACCAGCGATGGTGTCAATTCACTCCGGTAGGATGATTTCATGCACCCACAGTATGTGGAAGCCAAACTGCGTTTTGATGAAATTCTGAGGCACTGTTTCAGGCTCCATTGCCCACACGGCGTCTTCGAAATCCTGGACCATTTGGCCTTCGACGAATTCTCCAAGGTCGCCTTTTTTACTGGCGCTTGAACAATTTGAATGCTTCTTTGCAAGTTTCTTGAACGTCTTGAGGGGCCGCTTCGCCGCTTGTATCTCATCCAGAATGCTTCTGGCATCGGGCTTGGCAGCGACCAGAATGTGACGCACATGCGCCTTTCTAGGCTTCCGTCGCTTGTCGTGCCTTCGCATTCAACCTCAACTCCTGTACCATTGCTGTCGCTGTCCTGTCAAAAAAGTGTGCTACAATCCAAGCCACAAGCGTGAGCATCACGGGGTGCAACCCCCTGCTCAACAACTCCCGTTCTAAATCGGTGCTGATGCCCGGCAAGAGGCTGATCCATCCAATGGCGTAGGCGATGAACGCAAACAGCGTGTGTGGGGTGACGTTTCTGTTGAACAACCATCCAAAATTTCGGCGATGATGTTCGATGGCCATCATGGCCCCAACGGATGCGAAAAATTTGAGCCGCTTTATTCCAGAAGTTTCTGCTCCATACACTGATTTCACAGGGACTTCATTCACCCTCCATCCACCTTTGGCCAATTGAATCAACCAGAAATTCGGGTATCCATAGCCCTTCCACGAGCGGTTCCAATTCCATTCCTTGAGCACCTCATGCGAGGTCGCCGTATAGCCACATTGCGGGTCGACAATTGGTTGTCCCGCTGCGAGCGTGGTGGCGATGCTGAGCACCTTACTGGCCAATTTTCGCTGAACAGGCATGTTGTCGGTTCCAGCGCTGTGTGCGAATCGATTGCCCTTCACATGGTCGGCCTGACCCGTGATCACAGGGGCGATGATAGCGCGAAGGTCTTCGGGGTCCATTTGTCCATCACCAGCCATCACCACGCTGACAAATGGACCGTCAAATTGCTCCAGCATGGCCTGATGTCCAGCGTCAATCGCAGCCCCAACGCCTTGTCCGCCGAGGTCGATTTCGATCAGTTCGGTTTGACAATGAGCCGCTTTAATCTCCTGCGATGTAGCGTCGGTAGAACCGTCGTTGACCACCACAATGCAATCCACACCTTCTGGCATTGTCTCGATGACCTTGCGAATGAATTTCGCTTCATTCTTGGCAGGAACAACGACGCCGATGTGCCATCCTTCCTCCATAGAGATTCCAGCCTTCCTCGGGTCATGAACCTGACCTCTCTTCCCACTGGACATCGGCCTGTAGGAAAGACGGTTCAGGTGATGGTTTGTTTGAGAGGTTTCATAGGGAGAAGGCACGGCTTGCAAAGCGTGGCAGACATACCCTTGCGCATTGTCCTCTTGGGAAGGGACATTGAATTACGCATCGTTTCTTTGATCGTTCGGGCTCGGGAAGTCGCCGATGATGTGGTCTTTCTCGACCTTGGTTCAAACGACACTACCGTGGAATTGGCTCAAGAAGTGGGCTGCACATCACTCCATTTCACCGAATCACTGAATCCAAAAGAGATCGCTCTTTTCCTGCGAGATTGCTCTTTGGACCCGGCCAACACCACACTCGCTATTCATGTCACAGACGCTTGGAAGTTGCAAGACATCTCCCTTTCCATCAACCGAGCAAGGGAATTGTGGGACATCCACCTTTCCCACATTGAGGACAGCGAAATCGAACAAAGCGACGAAGATCCGGTCCTTTCCACGCTCGAACTGCGACACTTGGTCATGACCGAAGCTGGCATGGGCGCTCTGGCTGAACTTGATTCCAATGGCACGCAACAATCCCTTGATCAGAAACTGCGTGTACGAATCGTCAAAGCCTCAGCCAACGTCAACATTCACCAACGTGAATCTTTAGCCACTGCCTCAAAATTCGCACAACTCTTCTATTGGATGTTGGAATCAAAGCATCCACTGCTGCTGTTTGGCATCCCCGGTATCGTTTTGTTTTTCCTTGGCTATCGTCTTTCAGGTAACATTGTCGGTGCCTTAGAAGAAATCAATTCCACCTCAATCGGTGTCACATTGGCCACCATCGCCATGACATTGATTGGGCTGTTCAGCATCATGGTTGCCCTTATTCTCTACATCATGGGCAAGCAAGTGGAACAAATCCAGTCGCAGTACGATTGGCCCTCACGTTCATGAAGCGTGAGTTTGATAGTGGAGTGGATTCGAATGACTGCTATGACACCAGCCCGTTTAGTTTGCCTTGATATGGACCGAGTGCTTGTGGACCATTTATCCACATGGCAATTCGTTTACGACCGCTTAGGCATCTCGAACGATGAGTCCTTTGAACTCTACAACCAGGGCCTGCTGGATGAATGGGATTGGATCAAACTCGACATTGCTCTCATCAAAGAAAGCCGAAAAGACGGCCCAGCCGTCACCGATGGGGAACTCCGCGGCCTGATGGAGGGCATGCCAATGATGACCCACTGGAAAGAATTGATTCAAACGCTCTTGGACAGCGGGTTTCATGTGGCCATTGTCAGCGGTGGACTTCAACAAACGGCTCGGGACATCGCCGCACAATTCCCCTCCACACAACCATGGCGCAGACGTTGGGGTGGCATTGATCGGTTCACAGCACAACGCTTCGGTGGCGGCATGGACACGCGTTTGCATGTCTTCACGAACGGTTGGCTTCAAGGCCAGCCAACGAAAGATGGCGACCATGAGATCGCAGATTTTGGCCGCTACCAAGTCCAAATGGATGGAAAGGGTTCGGTCGTTAAAATGCTTCAGCGAAGGCTTGGCGTGACCAAAGAGAACACCGCTTCAGTGGGCGATTCAGCAGGTGACATCAGCATGTTTCAGCAATCCGGTTTGCCAATTTGCTTCAACCCCTGGGACGACCGTCCCAAAGCCCACGCTGCACATGTGGTGGAAAAGAAGGACCTCGCACTCGTCGAAGGCCTCATCCTTCAGCATTTCAAGGTCCATCCAACATCTTGATGAACCACCATGTGAAGTACACGCCATGAACGGCGATGACCTGTTGACTTCAATTTGCCCAGAGTGTGGCTTCCTGCTTGGTGCCTTCATTCCAGGAATGCCCTGCCCTCAGTGCGGCGAACCATTGCTTTAGATTGAATCGAATCTCACACCTTGCTCTTGCATGTAAGCCATAATCGATTCAATGGCTTTAGCAGACAAGCCTTCAGGTGGGTGTACCCCTGGCTTCAATCCGCATCCTTCAAGCGGTCCTTGTTCAAGAAACAGCAGCGCACAAGCTGCGGTGACCAATCCAGTGGTTCTCGCCATCGACCCGTCGCCGTTCAAACCACTGTCTTGGACGACGGTGTGTCGAACCCCGTTGCTGTTTTCTGCAACAACTTCGAGCCAGGTGAACTCCTTGCGTTGCGGATCAAAGGTCCATGCCTTCAGTAACTCAGCTTCCTCCATACCGCGTCCTTCGTTCAGCCATCGGTCTATATGACCGGGCCAACGAACGGTGTATTCCTTCATCGTGGTGCATGGTATCGTGTCGAGAATGCTGCGCAATCCATCGGTAAGGAAGGCCTCCATTGTGCCATAGCCATCGACTTGAATGTCATGACGCTCGCTGAGCGCAGGCACTTCCAATAGGGTGTTATCCACTCGAATTCTGGCTGGCCGTGTGTATTCCTCAATCACGTCAGATGGAGAAAAAGGAGCCATGTAAGACCACTCATCGTCCTTTTCAGTCGGATTTCCACCCACCTTGATTGAGACATGATTCAAAGGCCCAAGGTCCTCAAACGCCTGCTTGACGAGCATGTTTGAAATTCCCGGTGCGATGCCAACATCCCATAGCAGGACTCCTTGGTGTTCAACAGCGAGCGCTTCATGGCGGTGAGGGTCTTCTGCTGTAAACGCCAAATCAACCACATTGTGACCGGCTTTCAGTAAAGCAGGTCGCACCATGTCGCCAATGCGTCCGGGGAGCATGTTGATGACCGTTTGTTGGGGGGGAAGTCGAGACACCGCTTGGATGGCATCGCCTTGGCGTGCTTCAACCCGTGGATGTTGGTGCAGTGCTTTTGGAATCTGCAAATCAATGACAATGACCTTGTGGTCTGCTTCGAGCAAACGCTCAATGACAAACTGGCCAACAAGACCACTGCCAAGCGCCACAACCGAAGCCATGCCCTCGCCTCAGGGTGTGACTCTTCTCGAATCACGTGGGAATGGAATGACTTCCCGAATGTGATCTGCTCCGGTGAGCCAGGAGCACACTCGGTCAACGCCTAGGCCGAATCCGCCATGAGGCACGCCACCATACGAGCGGGTGTCGATGTAGAATTGGTAGGCTTCGTGAGGGGTTCCCTCTTCATCGAGTCGCCTGAGAATTTCTTCTTCCGACCATGTTCGCTCGCCACCGCCAATGATTTCACCATAGCCTTCCGGAGCCAATAAATCGTGGCATAAGACATACTTTTCATCCTCCGGGTCAACTCGGTGATAGAATGGTTTTGCGACTTTTGGATAGTGGGTCAGGAAGTGCGGGACATCAAAATCTTGGGTCAGAACTTTCTCTTTTGAGTAGTCTAAATCTTGGCCCCACTCGACATCGACACCCATCCCTTGGAGCGTTTCAATCGCTTCGTCATAGCGCATCCTTGGGTATGGGCTGTCAGCGTAGCGTGCCACCAGATCCAAGTCTCTGCCCAACGATTCAAGTTCGGTGCTTCGCTCATCCAAGAGCGTCGAAGCAATCTTTCGAACCACGCCTTCGCCATGGGTCATAATTTCTTCATTGCTGGCCCAAGCGACTTCCATTTCAGCATGCCAAAACTCAGTCAAGTGACGGCGAGTTCGTGATTTTTCGGCCCTGAACGACGGTGCGATGGTGTACAACCGCTCAAGCGCAGGCATGGCTGCTTCGGCATAGAGTTGCCATGACTGAGTCAAGTATGCAGTTCGCCCAAAGTAGGGCACTTCGAACAGGGTTGAACCGCCCTCGACGGCTCCGGCGACGAAGTTAGGCGCTTGGTATTCAACGAAATCCAAGTCTCGGAAGTAACCATGAATCGCTCCAAAGACACTGCTTCGAAGTTGGAGCATGGTGGTCATGCGGGAGGTTCTAAGGTACAGGTGGCGATTGTCCAACAAGAACTCAGTCTCGCCTCCATCGGCGGCTGCCATAGCGGATTCAGTGATTGGAAACGGTCGTTCTGGGTTCACTTGGCCGACGATTTCAACCGAGGAGACGACCAATTCATGGCCACCTTCAGATCGCTCGTCGACATTGACGGTTCCCGTGATGATGATGCTTGATTCAATTAAGGCCGCTTTAACTTGGTCAAAGGCCTCATCGCCAAGAGCATCCCTCTTGGCAACGCACTGAATGACGCCTGTCGAGTCGCGAAGCACCACAAAGCGGATTTTATTCGAGCCACGGGTTCGCTTAACCCACCCTTTCAACTCGACAACTTGGTTGTCGTACATTCCAGATTGCACATCGCCAATCCAAATCGTCTTCACCATCTTCGCACCCATGCTCGGGTAGGCCATTGTCTAATTCAATGTCACCCTTCACCCGCAACGCAGAACTCGGCCGCAAATGGCTCGCCTGTTGGGTCACACGGGGGCAAGCCTCAAACCATCTGTGCGCCATTGATTTTTCGTGGCAAGAGTCGCAGTGTATGCAATTGGCGGCAATGCGCTGGCATCGCCAACCGGTGGGGATGACGGGCAAAGCGAGCGCATCTTGGCGCACGTGATGTCGGACGTCGTGGATCTTCTCGAATCAGGATGGGGGGTTGTTCTCACCCATGGCAACGGACCACAAGTCGGCCATTTGATGGCCCTTGATACCGATCTCACTCAACCAATGGATGCTTGGGTCTCTGCCACACAAGGCATGATTGGGCATGGGCTTGCCCTCAATTTGGATTCGATTCTTTCAAAGCGCCAAAGGCCGGAACGGACAGCAACCATCGTGACAAGGGTGCTTGTGGACGGAAATGATCCTGGATTTTCCAAACCCACAAAACCGGTTGGACCGGTGTTGAACGCTCAAACGGTCATGGAGGCTGACTGGGACATCGCCGAAACAAAAATCGGACCACGACGCGTGGTTGCCAGCCCTTTGCCGATGGAAATTATTGATTTGCCAGTGATTCAGAAACTGGTCGACCTCCACGCTGTGGTGATCTGTGGCGGTGGCGGTGGCATTCCCATTGCGAGAAAAGGCCAACACTTCATCGGGGTTCCTGCCGTGATTGACAAAGATCGAGTCTCAGCGTTGCTGGCCATTAAATTGCAAGCTGAAGCCCTCATCATTTCAACGGCCATCGACGCAGTGCGGACCGGGTTTGGAACCGAGGAAGAAAAATCCCACAGAACATTAACGCTTGACGAGTGCGAGATGCACATGGAAGCGGGCGAATTCCCCGCTGGCTCAATGGCTCCTAAAATTGGCAGTCTGATGGAGGCGGCCCTTCACCAACCTGGCCTCCAAGCCATCCTTTGCCAACCCGGTGATGCCCTTGAAGCGCTGCGCGGTAAAGCGGGCACGACCATCGTCGTGTGATGCCTCTGTGAGCGCATGTTCATGTACTAGGGCGGACTCCAACAAATCATGTCGAATGACAACATCCTGCCCGAGATTGAAGCCTCTGCACACTGCGACGGACCATGTGGAGTCTATGACCCCGCCAGCGCTCGAATTGCTGGTGAAGCCGTTCAATCCATGACCAAGAAAATGCTCGCCCTCGAATACCCAAAGGTGTTCAGTTCTGAATCGATGGCTTCCTACCTCAACACCATGAGCCGCTACGCAGCCATCAAGGACGAAGAAGCGCAAAAGTGCAAGCACGAACTTCTTGTTCTTTGGACGGATTTCTTCAAGCCAGTCCACCTCGAGGCACACCCTGAACTTCACACCACCTTCTGGAACGCAGCCAAGTTGTGCAGCGCTTGTAAGGTCGAAGTTTCCGCTGCTCACGCTCAAGAATTGATGGACGCTATCGAAGCCATTCACACCATGTTCTGGGCCATCAAGGGCCGAGAAGTCCCTTGGATTCGTGCCAGTTGAGGCGCAACTATGGAGCGCTTCATCGCCGTTCTTTCTGGCGACAGCATGTGGCCAACCTACCATGATGGCGATCGTTTAATTTGCAGCGCAACTGCCACCATCGACGTCGGGTCAGTGATTGTGTTCAAACATCCACTTAGGGCCAACCTCAACGCTGTCAAGCGAGTGTCAAAAATCGAAGGCGATTGGATGTTCGTCGAAGGAGATCACCCAGATCCAACTTCGTCAAATGACTCGCATAATTTTGGACGCATCGCTCGCTCAAGCATTCTGGGTGTCGTGGTTGACAAAGAAGACTGAGGTTGGTTGGTGGCGGGCCTGACGGGGTTCGAACCCGCGACCGATGGATTAAGAGTCCATCGCTCTACCTGACTAAGCTACAGGCCCACCCCGCCGTCCTTGCGCCCGTATTTAATGATTGACGGACATCAACTCAAGGCGACTCAGTTCAAGCGTCCGTGTGGGTTGATGATGGTTTCAACGCCGTTTGCACCAGCGAGCACCACAGCATCGCACATGCCGTTGAACAGGCCAACCTGAACAACGCCGGCAACATGCAAGATCAAAGATTCCAATTCCACAGGATTGGTGATGGTGGGCCCCATGTGTGCATCAGCGATCATGTTGCCATTATCGGTGACCACTGGGTTGTCACCTGCCATTCGGCAGTTCACCCTGCAATCCAGCAAACGGCCAAGCGCACGAATGGTGGCTTGATGTTCAAACGGTGTGACTTCAATGGGAAGGGGGAACGCTCCAAGGTGTGCGACTCGCTTTCGGTCATCAGCCACCACCACCATTGCTGCGGATTCCTGGGCTACAACTTTTTCTCGCAATAAAGCCGCTCCTCCACCTTTGATCAACTGAAAGTTAGGATCGTATTCATCAGCACCATCAATAACGATGTCCAAGCCATCAATCGAAGAGAGTTCCACGAGTGGAATACCGACTTTGTGGGCAAGTTGTTCAGTCGCAAGCGAGGTTGGGACCCCAACAATTTCGAGTCCTTCTTCAGCCATTCGTCGGCCAAGTTCAACGACGGTATGTTTGACGGTTGAACCCGTTCCAAGGCCGACCTTCATTCCGGTTTTGACAAAGCGGCAAGCAGCAATCCCAGCCTCTTTTTTCAGGGCTTCTACATCGCTCATGTCACCGTTTCACTGAGGAGAGTCCTTGAGCCTTTGCGCCTTACCATGCTGCAGATATGCTCCCACATCCCGTAGGGATGATGCCTGAATGGTTGGCCGAAGTCTTTTCACCTGTCGATGCACGTCCTGTCTTTCATGGGGTTGACTGGGAGCATGCGTTTCCGCTCGGTCGCGATGGTGGCCTTGTTTGTGCTGTCGACCCTTCTCCAAGGCTACACACCAACAGATTCCTCGGTGCTCGAGGGTGATTCTACGGCGCAGCAGGCCGTCACGCTCGGCCAAGCCGAATCGATCACCATAGGCTCATTCCCCGACGGTGCAAGCACCAAAATCGAAATCGAAATCCCAGATGGCAAGGCCATTCAAGGCCTCGATGTTGATGTTGAGCCGGCTCGCCTCCAATCCTCAATGGCTCAGTCTTGGACCGAGTCGAGTGATTTCTCAACAGGTGCGACCTATGACGGAATGGACGTCAACGGATCTTCATTAACCATCCTTCCACAAGGATGGGAGTGGGACTTTGAGAGCGCTAACCATGGTTGGACGCTCGGTTCACCTGCATGGTTGTGGGGCTTTGACACCACCATTGGCCAAGCAGGCGGCACCAGCAGTGGAACCAAAGCGCTCTACACTTATGACGGAAGTTACCCCAACAACATGGGATCCACCATCTGGGCAACATCGCCGGTCATGGATTGCTCTTCGTGCTCAGGGGCATGGGAACTGGATTTCATGAAGCGTCTGGGCGTTGAGAGTTCAAGTTGGGATCACGCCTATGTGTCGGTCAAGGGAACCAATGGGAACTGGGCGAACGTCTACTCGAACTCAGGTTCAGTATCCGATGGATCCATGGTCCCACAAACCATTTCCATCACCAATTACGTTGCATCAAACCCGAACTTCCAAGTCCGCTTCGGCATTGGTACCACGGACAGTTCCGTGACCTACACTGGATGGAACATCGACGATGTATCTGTTCTCCCAACAAGCACCGGTGTCTCGTCTGGTGAAGGCAATTGGACTTCAGCAGCCTTTGGACCAAGCCTCTTTGGCCAAGGCGAAAACAAAGCCTTCGGCTACCTTCACATGGATGCAGTAATTCCAAACGGAGCGGTTTTTGAATGGCGTTTATTGGACGCAGTCACCAATCAACCGGTGATTGGTTTTGAGCACATGACGCACACCAGCGTGGATCTTGGTATGGTGGATTGGTCAACGCACCCCTTGGTTCGCATTGACATCCACATGCAAACCGGGGCCTCGGGCATTCCTACCATTCATGGGTTCCACTTCAACGGAGTGTTGTTCGAAGATTTTGATCAAGAACCGACAGCTGCAGGCTGGCAACTGCAAGGCCAAACTTGGTCGCTCGGTGCGATCTCAGGGAGCGGCAGCGTTCTTTCGCCAACCTACAACGTTCGAAGTGGATTCGGTGGCATCATCTCGAACAGCGTCTTCACTGGACCAGCCGTGTTTGAAGCAAGCGTGGACAATGGTGCAAGTTGGGTTACCCTTTCCCCGGGTGTTTACCATTGGTTTGACGCTCCAGAATTCTCAGTTCAATTCCGTATCTCGTCTTCGGGCGGTACATGGAACCTCCAAACCTTCGATGTCGAGATGGTACGAAGCAGCATTGTTGATGGCTTGCGCTTTGATGTTGGCCTCGATGGTGTCAGCGACTGGTCGATGGCCCTGCCTGAAGTGGGGCGCCTCGGCGTTCAAGACCGCCTCATCGATGGTTCGCTATGGCAAACGCGAACAGCCAGTCCTGGTGCGCCAGCCATGTATGAGATGGCGCTTCCCCTCGACGGAGTATCGGGTCTGGAATTTGCTGTTGCTTCCCCTGCCAACCCGAGCATATCACCAACCCTCCGTATGCTGATTTCGGGCCAAGAAGTCCTTTCCAAGAGCCTTCAAACAGTCCAAGATCTCACCATCATTACCTTGACCTCCAATGAACTTTCAAGCCTCAACAGTGCTTTGTCCCAAGCCGCAGCAACCCACGGTCCAAAGGGGCTTCCAATGGTATCTGTGCAACTTTCTATAGAATCTTCTTCCTCCACCTCGACCCTTGTTGGAGGCGGTCTATTCGCACCATACGATGGCGCCCTCAGCATGGCCTTCACAGCCAGTGATCCTCTGGTGGTTGCCCTCAACAGTCAACTGCAAGCCGCAACGGCCATTGGTGGTGTCAAAACGCTCACCATGCCAATCCGCATGGCATCAACAGGCGCCTTGTCGATCACTGTGGACCAACTCACGACCCAAAGTTCAGTCGAACCAGTTTCCATTCAAGTGAGCAACGTCAGCGATACATTCGTACCGTCAACCGAATGGGTTGAAGTCAGCAGCACCTTCGATTTCTCACCCTTAGGCGTCTCTGACGCTGCGACCTATGTCAAAACGAACGGTTGGTCCGTCGTGCTTCAATTGCAAGGAATGGTCCGCTCCTCACACATCACTTGTCCGTTTGTCTCGCTCCCTGCTGAAGGGGATTTGGGATGTTCAACCCAAGGTGCTCCGATGGTGTGGTCGGACAATGGTGCTCTTGGTTCAAAGACCGTGATTGGAAGCGGAGCACTCCTTCAAATCGATCACCGATTCAAATTCACAGAACAATGGGATGACGAACCATCCATGACCCTTTCAGTGAACCTCATAGCACCAACCGGGCCAATGATCCCGGTCAGTGTAAATTACGGCCTAGGCAACGCTCAAGGCGTTGAGAACGATGTGGAACTGGTCACTTGGGGATCGGTCAATTCTGCTGGTGTAGGGACTGAGTTAGCAAACCCTTACCTTCACCCGGGCGACGCTGTCACCATTGAAGCTGAACTTGGCTTCGAAGGAATTGAACATTCCCCCTCGCCTCGTTCAGGAAGCGTGGACGTCTGCTTCTATGTGGATGATGTTCAAAATCAATGCACTTCCGTTTACAACCGTGGTGTTGCTTCGTTCCCATGGAGCGTGCCAACCGGTAAGGAAAGCGTCACATTACGAGTCGAACTCGTGCCACTCCAAGGACAAGCCGTCTCCTATCCGGTGTCAAATGAAGCAACCTTCAATTTCGACAATGTGGCGCCAGAGCTCCTCGGTATGAACGTCGAAACCTACGATCACATGGATGCTGGCCCGACAACGGCGCTGGAATTCCTCATTGCTGACCGGCCGATTCTCCCTTCTCATGCCGTGGTTCACATGTGGCGTTCGTGGTTGGACGATGCGAACCTCGATGGAGTCATGGATGTGGATGAAGTCTTCTCCGATTCACTCGAAGTTCCAATCAACCGGACCAACGTACAAGGCACTTATCTGTTCGCCTTTGATTCCTCTTCCTATCCATCTGGTTCCTTGATGCAGGGATGGCTCGAAGTAGCGGATCCTGCAGGAAACCCGATGTTGAGTGGTGGCGACTTCGCAACGCCGCTGTTTAATTTACAAATCGACAATGACGGTGCACCTCAACTTGGCTCCACGCCTTCTTCTTGGCACATTGATGGCGATGCATGGCTGCACCCAGGTGAAAACAACCTCCTCAGCATTCCTGTGTGGGACATGAATGGAGTCAGCGATATTGCCACCATCGAACTGGATTTGGCCAGCAACCACAACACACCAGTGCTCGTGCAGTGGAACGCAACAACGGACCAGTGTGTGTCCAACAATGTGTTCTTCGAGATTGAATCCTGTCATATTGAGCCAATGACCAGCGACAGTGTCTTTTCAAACGAAGGAATGTTCCACGTCAATTTTTCACTTGAATGGGGCTTTGACCCTGACGTCAGCCTTGTGCGAACACCCTCCATCCTTGTTCACGACCGCTCGGGCCAATCCAACATTGCTGCCCTTTCCACCCTCGACTGGAGGTTCTCCGGCGAATTAGAAATCCCTCATAGCAGCACGGCTTTCGATGTCGATGGTGCACCAATGGATGCCTTGGGCTCATGGATTCAACCACGGGCAGCGGTTGGGGTGAACGGTACACTTGTCTGGCACCGTTCCCAAAATCCTGTGATGCAAACGGTCGATCTGCTGATTGACTTAGGTGGCATTGAAGCCACTGTAGAATCGGTGAACGGAACATTTGCCGGCCAAGTCATTGCCCCTCTTTCTCCAGGGACTTACGGACTTACAACTTCACTCAATGAGCCTCCAAACGGTGCCATTGACCGCACTGACTCCGCACCGTTTGCTTACTTCATCGTCGACCACCAGGCACCATCGATTGTCGGTGTCGCATCGCCCCCTGTCAATGGCGTCATTGAAGAGGCTGCATGGTCGAACATCAAATTCGAAATTTTAGTGGACGAAGAGGACCGCTTGAATGAAGAGGATTTAACCCTCAATTGGGCAGTTCACGAAGCAGGTCTAGGTTTGACCAGTCCAATGGTCATCAGCGGAACGGAGCATCTTCAGGTGGTTGGTGGTCGTGCGTACGGGTCGATGATCCCAACCGAGGCCACGCTTGACCTTGAGCAACAACTCACCACTTCAATGCGTTCCGAAGCGCTCGAACTCCGAATCTATGTGACCGGTTCAGACATCGCAGGTCATCCAATCGCCGCTGTCTTCAATGACATCGATGCTCCTCTTTCCGTTTGGGTTCTGGAACAACGAGTGGCAGAATATTCATTCTTGGAGCCAAGCATGAAGCCGTCCAAAGACATCGCTGAGGGTGATGTTGTCAGCCTTGGTGTTGTCGTAGAAAACAACGGTCGTGCCGATGGTGTGGCCCAGATGTTTGTGGAGCGCGTTGAGAGCAACGGCGCTCGAACCCGCATTGACGCACGGGAGATTCAAGTTCCGGCTGGTGAACAATTCGTCTACAGCAAGGAATGGATGCCAGACCGATCAGGAACCATGTGGATTGAGTACCACATCATCAATGGTCCAATGTCACAAACCAACACCGTCTTCGTCGATGAACCACGCACAGAGGGTGTGCTCGGCAGTGTTGCTGCGGTCAACCCTGTGTTGTTGGTCATCATCTTCTTGCTCAGCGTGTCGCTTGTAGCTGTTCTCTTGTTCGGACTTCAATCGCCTCAACAGAAGAATTGGGACCAAGAAAAAGCACGCCAGATTTCGAAATCACTGCCAAGCATACCGGTGCAACAACAAGCAGCATCATCACCAGAAACCGGGCCCTATGGCGCCCAAAATGAGGCTGCTTCACCCGGCAACAACCCGTATCAGTGAGCCTCTGCTTGAGGCGAAGGGTTTGAAACCTCGATGCTAAAGCGCACCTTGGAGGGAGTAGGAGGATCGCTGACAGAGTTCGACTCTGAGGAAAGTCCCCTCTCCACAGTGCAAACGGCTTGCAGAAGGAAGAGAACAGAAATGGTCTGGTCAATGCAGCAGAAACGAACGATGCAAGGTGTGTACAATGACGTTGAAAGACAGAGATTGCCTTGTTGTCGATGAGACGAGCAACCCCGTTGGAGCAAGTCCAAACAGTCCCGCCGACGCGGCACGCCGAGGGACAGGTAGGACGCTAAGTTGAATGCGGTCACCGAAAGGTAACAGAAAGGGGCTTACTCCCTACTCCCTCCACTCAAGGAAGATCGCTTTTAGGCTCGATGCGATCTTTTCTATGCCCAAAATGAAACAGCGCAAAGAACACAAAGAACGTTATTCCAATGCTGGAAAGAAAGCCCATCACTTTGGCTTGGAACCATGCGATAGGGTCCTCTGGCTGGTGGTCCTCTCCGGCATAATCACCTTGGCCACCGTAAAACTCCCCTCCTCCTTGCTGATAGGCATACAGGGCAACAGCGTTGAACAAAGCAGGCCCAATCAGCAACAACACGGCTATCGAGACCATGGTGGCAGTTCGCAACGGATGAAGAACTCCGCCTAGGTAAGCTTGGCGGATAAACGGTAGTGTTGAGAACAACCCCACGAGGATCATCAGGGTGTTCATCGGATTGCCTTCAGGGTTGAACCCCAATTGAACTCCGTTGTAATTGTAGGTCAGAAAACCAAGATACAATGCAGAAAGGGTGGCTACGCTGGCCATCCAAATGAACCAACAACTTCGCCTGAAAGCGGTCAAGTTGGAATGCGTCAACAACCAAGGCAATCCAAGGATGAGGGCGATTGACACCCATTGAATCCACGATACCAGCGGGTCGCTCGCTGTTAGGTTCAACAGCACACCTTACCCCCCTAGTCCTCTAACACCGCATCGAGTGGCTTCATGGCAATTGGTGATGCAAGGGCAATGCCATCACCATAATCCCGCCAACCCTCTTGGCCAAGCAATTGGGCGCGCACCGTGTGCTCAAGGGTGATCACCGCTGGAAGCAAGAAGGCGCTGGTGATGAAGGCGAAGAAGATCAGCAGGCACATAATCATGAAGAAATTCTCCAACCCAGGGAAAGCCGCCAAAAATCCGGCAGCGATGCCTGAGATGGTTGTGATGGTGGTCTCGAAAATCGTTTGCCCAGTCTCCTCGATGGCATTCGCGATGCCGGTCGGCGTCTCACCTTCTTCTTGGATCCTGTGCATCACGTGAATCGAATCATCCACACCGATTCCAAAGACAATGGTTCCAATCATCGCTGTGAAGATATTGACGTTGACATCGCCGCTCTGCATCAACAAGGGTTGCCACAAGATCACAACTGCAACGGGGAGCATGGTGTAAATGCCCAATCGGGGTGAGCGGAACACGATGGAAAGAACAACGGTGAGCAACAACAAAGTGACGATGGTGGTGAGGCTTTGTGTGTCGTGGATGCCGTCGTTAATGTCGAGCGATACTGGGAGGCCGCCGGTAAGTAAGGACGTGCTTGTTTTGGCTACGACCGGTTCCTGAGCGAGCAAGTCATCAATTTCTTCACGGAGTTCACCAGCGACATTGAGGTTCATGTATGGTTGGGTCACATAGACAATGGCCTTGGTTCCAGCTTCGTTCAAAAGCATTGAACGCACTTCCTCGGTGAGGGTGTCGAAGACCACATTGACCATGTCCTTGCGCAATCCTTGGCGTCCTTCTGGTCCAGTCAGTTCAAGCCCCAGCCAGACGTTGCACTGAATCGGATCGTTGCTCTCCCAACAAGGGTCATGGAGCAGATCCCAAAGGCTTCCCTCATACAGGGTCACGCCATCAGTGAGGGAGATTGTGGCGGGAATGGTTCGCAGGAACGTAATGATGCTCGTCGTGTTGGTTTCATCGACGGCATCAATTTGTAATTCAAGAGCGTCGATTGCGTCCAACACCGGCAAGTCGCGAATGTTTTCCGTGTTGTTGGCTTGTGCTTCGGCTGTTCTTTCTTCTGCATTGAAGATGAACAGCGAGGTTTGACCACCGCTGAATTCACGTGAATACTTGGCCAATGAATTAAGCGAATCAATGCCATCAGGTGCTTCGGATGACCCCGTAATCGGCTCGTTCATTTCATCGAGGTTGGCGACACCATAGGCCGTCACGCTACCTGATACGAGCAAGATCACAACGAACCACTTGACAGGCCAGGTGCCGATGTTCTTCCACATCGAGGGATTGGTTCGTTTGCTGAACTTCAACAACCACGCCAAGGTCGGTACCAAAATTATGCTGAAAATCAGCGTTGAAGTGATGCCGATGACGAGGGTAATACCGACGGAACGGATTGGGGATACGGTGACGATCATTGGTGCGATGAGCACTGAGAATCCGATCACAGTGGTCATGGCCGAAAGGAACACTGCAACGCCAGTAGAGCGGGTCATTTCGAGGACACAATCGCGGTAGAAATTGACATCCCACAAGTCGGGCACAGGTTCGAGTGGCTCACCCGACCGCCGCCGTCTCGCATTTTCATCGTTCGCTTTGTCAATTTCTTTTCGCCGAACTTCCTCGATCCTATTGACCATGTGAAGGGCATAATCTACGCCTAAACCAATTAAAATCGGGAATGTGGCCACAATCATTGGGGTAAGGGTGATGTCCAGCAGGACTGAACTGCCAAAGGTGACAGCGAGAGCCATGACGATGGGTGTTCCAGTGATGACCACCACTTTCGCCGAGCGGTGAAGGGCTGTGATCACAACCACTGTGCAGAGCACGGACCAAGGCAGAATCATCAGCAAGTCTTCGTAAATCGCATCTGAGACGTCTTCCAGAACCTTCGTAAGTCCTGTGACGGTCATTTCAGTTTCACGGTATTCTGATGGACGCTCATCAATCACAGCTTGGAAGTGGTCGAGCAACTCTGAAAAGTCCTTGAAGTCCTTTGTTTCGGAGAGGTCGCTTTTCATACCGACCAGAATGGCTGCTGTGTCCCATATTCCATCGCCATCCATGTCGTTGGTTGTGTTTCCATCTCCGTCGCTGTCGACGAAAGGGTCCATGTCGTTTGTGTCCTTGAACAGCGCGTCAAATCCACCATCGGACTCTTCGATGATTTGGTCAATGCGCTGTTGGTCCGGAATTGCATACGGGCCTCCACCGGGCAAATCACAATCCACATCCACTGGTATCCGGGTGTTAATCCCGTGAACGCACAGGGATTGGTTGAAGCGGCCATCGGCTGAGTTCACTTCTTTGATGACCTGAGCAGGTGAGATGATCCATAGGACACCATCGTCACGCCCATGGTCTGTTTTAGCGTAATCGATACCCCGCTCCAACGTTGCGCCGTTTGCGTTGTCATCATCCCCTTCGACCCAACTCATTTCTTTGAGAATAAGCTCGTTGGTGATGTTGGTGGTGAATGAAGGGTTATTGGCGTTAGGTGTCTGTATGTAGATGACAGCAATGTCGGTTGACCACTCTTCACGGACCTCGAGCAACAGTTCTGTGGAAGGTGCGCCATCGGGAAGGAAGATTTCGACATCATCATCGATTTGTTCCTGGAAACTGAGCCCTTGACTGCCAAATCCTCCAGCGATGATGATCAGAAGAACGACGACCATCAGTGGTGCTGCAAGGATGCTGTCATACATCTTGTCAATGCGGTCCATCGCCGTCTCTGTCATACGGTTTTGGAAATCCGTAAGTGGTTGAAGCCACCCGGCAAGGGAACCTCCATCCTCGCTTGCCATGCAACAGGCATGAGGTGCAGGGTCTTGAATGATGCTCATTCGAGCGTTCAAATAACGGGTTCTGTCGACCCGTCAATCAAGGCCAAATTCTCGAACCAAAAGGTGTCGAAGGAATCCACGAGCGCTTTGTAACACAAGACCCGTGGCCATGAGTGCAAGACCAAGAACGCCAATCCAAACCGCTGATAATCCTGGGCCCACGATGCTGTCGAGTTGGGTTGTAACGCCCTGAGCTGCATTCATTCCCATCGCCGCTCCAGTGGCCAGCAATCCTACTCCAGGCAGACCAAGGACGAGAAGTGGTTTCTTTTGAGAAAGCGATAACAGGGCCCAAGTAAGGACTGTAAAACCGTGAGATACGGCTGTGAAGTTTGATCCCTTTGGTACGTCATATCGGATCACGGTCGGGACTTCGAGGATCTTCAGTTGTTTTTCTCGAGCGTCCTCAAGCATTTCCAGCGAAAGTTCCATTCCCTCTGAATCAAAGCGAAGGCGCTCAAGTGCTGTGCTTGAAAATGCACGGAATCCAGATTGTGTGTCCTTGATGCCCAAGTCACTGGAAAGGTTGCTTGCCGCAGTGATCACTTTGATGCCCAAACGTCGGTATGCTGGCATATCGGTACCGCCGCCACCGTTGATGAACCGGGAACCTATGGCAAAATCTGCTTCTCCGTCAAGGATTGGTTTCAACAACTTTGGAATATCGCTTGCTTCATGTTGCCCATCGCTATCAAGCACAACAAGGGCGCTGACATCCATTTCTCGGGCTTTGATGAACAAGGTCTTGAGGGCAGCCCCATAACCTCGATTGGATCGGTGGCGGTAGACGATTGCGCCGCATGCTTCTGCAATACGAGCGCTGGAATCTGAGGAGCCGTCATCGATGCAAATGACGGCGTCAACGTGACGCAAAGCGGTGGTAACGACCGTACCAATTGTCTCTTCCTCGTTGTACATCGGCATGCCGGCAACAACGAAAGAGGGAGGCAATTGCTCCTGCTTATCCATGGTTTTCACCGTTTCTCCGCTTGCGTATACCTATTTAGTCGTATAGATTCAATTGAGGTAAGGAATATAGTTTGCATGTTACGCATATGGTCCCTCACTGCGCCGAAGCGCTGTGAGGGACGGCTCCTGCACGAGGCAGTCGGTCATCGAGGATGAGGTGTTGGAGGCGAGTTGATTCAGTTCGCTTCAATCTTGAAGTTGGCTGAGGGTGGTGACTGCTCGCTCACCGCTCAGAACCTTTCCAAGGGCGTTCAACGAGATCACGAGGGGCACGTAGGCTTGTCCATCGCTTGTCACGTAGGTCGAACAATCGCTGAAAGCGCTTGTGTTGATGGACACCTTGAGGGCGGCACCAGCGTTGCTTTTTCGGACGTAGCCGACCAGCAGGTTGTTGTTCATTTCTTGGGCTTCATTGGGTTGTTGGTTTTTTTTGCTCATGTTTTCACATCCGTGCACCGTCAGTGGTGCACAAAATGAACCAATTCCGTCTAACATCATAAGGCACATGGTATCGGCATAGCGAGCAAAGCCTCATACGCAGGGCTCGTCTGTTCAAACCATGCGAGCATTGGTCACTGGTGGAGCGGGTTTCATTGGGTCACATCTCATCGACCGTCTTGTCGCCCGTGGGGACCACGTGGTTGTCCTTGACAACCTTTCATCGGGTCACCTTTCGTTCATTCAAGAGCATCTCGACAACGGTAATGCAACGCTTGTCGAAGCAGATATCACTCAATTTGACGAGGTCATGGTGGCCATGAAGGGCATTGATTGCGTGTATCACCTCGCTGCAAATCCGGACATCCGCTTGGGCACGCGCATCACCGACACAGATCTCAAGCAGGGCACCCTCGCAACGTACAACATCGTTGAAGCCATGCGCCTCAACAATGTAGGGACCATCGCCTTTGCCTCATCCTCTGTGGTGTACGGTGAAGATGCACCCCTTCCTACTCCTGAATCACACGGGCCTTGCATGCCAATTTCGCTCTACGGTGCGAGCAAGCAAGCCGGTGAGGGTTTAATCAGCAGTTGGGTCGGAACCTTCGGCATCCAAGCTTACATCTTCCGTTTTGCCAACATCATCGGGACGCGTGGCACTCACGGAGTCATCTTTGATTTCATTCACAAACTCAAGAAGGATCCATCCCGTCTTGAGGTGCTTGGCAATGGATTGCAAGAAAAATCCTACATGGAAGTCGGTGACTGTGCCGACGCCATTTTGCATGTGATGTCCTGTTCGAACGATTCACTCAACCTCTACAACCTTGGTAGCCATGACACCGCTTCAGTGCGCCGGATTGCAGAAATCGTGGTCGAGACAACAGGCTGCCATGACGCAAGCATCGAGTACACCGGCGGAGACCGTGGTTGGGCTGGCGATATTCCACGGGCCATGCTTGGCATAGAGAAGATGCTTTTAACAGGATTTGATGTGCGCTACAACAGCGAAGAGGCCATTCGGCACACCGCACTTGCTCTGATTGAAGAAATCGGTTTGAACACGGAGATGAACTCATGAAACAAATTTACGATGATGAAGCCAGCACCCTGACCGATGCCTTTTTGAAAATTTCAAGCCTCTTTTTCGTTGGTATTTTGATCATTGCCTTCACGACCAATGGCATAGCGACAGGCACAGAAGAAGGAGAGCGAGCACCTGCACTCGATGGAGCAGCCTATTCTGGCAACGGCTGGGCCTCATTTGACTTCAGTCAAGAATTCGACACCGCTTGGGACGGCAATGTTTCCAGCGATTGGGTCATGATTGAATTCATGGATACCGATTGTCCTTATTGTGTGCGATCTGCAGATTTATTCGGAGAAGCATCGGAGATTTTCCACGGCTCCAACCCAGAATGGAACGGAGCACAAGTGAATTTCTTCGCAAGCGCGACCCAACTTGACATCAAGGGTCACGATTCCTCTCGAGAGGAGATTGCCGCATTCAGGGACAAGTCCACTGGACAAGAATGCGCAGGTGCAGATTGCGCAAACCGTGGCGGTTCCGCACACAACCTCATCACCTACATTGATGACCTCGACCAAGAAAACATGGATGAGTGGGACATCAGAGGGACTCCGACCTACTTCTTAATCCAACCAGATGGCATCATTGCATGGGTTTCAAACGGTGGAACCAACGTCGGTGATGTCAACCAAGACGGTGACGAGAACAATTACATCGATGCCATCATCACACTCGTGACCCGCGAGAACGGTGGTGCTTGAAGTGTCAACCACTCTTCTGCTTGCTGCATACGCTCTTCCTGTCGTGCTTGGCTTAGCGTTGATCCTTCCATGGACTTCGCCCCTTTTCCTTGGAATGAGCGAAAAACTCCCGTTCTTGAAAACGCGCCGTGACAGGATTTTTGCAGGATTGAACCTCACGTTGCTTGCTGGCTTAGCCATTTCAGTTCAGACACAATGGATTCATGCCAAGGTGAGTGAGGGGGCCAATTTCTGTGCTTCCAACACCATCTTTTCGTGTGACGACGTGATTGGTAATGCAAAGTACAACACCATGCCGGTTCTCGATGTTTCATGGGGAATGGTCGGTATGTGCACCTTCGCATTCTTGCTGTTCCTCTCCTATGCCTCATCGAAGGAACCGAACGCAACATGGGTCAAAACATGCATCGACCTGGGCACCCTGATGACCTTCGGTGGTCTTGGCGTCATCGGCTTGCTTGTTTCTTACGAAATTGAAATGGAAAAAATCTGTCAATTCTGCACCATGGCTCACATCGCAAACATTGTGGCCTTGGGTGGATTCATTCAACTGCGCATGATGCATGGCGAAAAGGCGTGGAATGATTTGTACAAAGACTGAAGGAGTGGTGACAATGGCGAGTGAGCGTTTCATTTGGGGCACCATCACCACAGGAGCAGTCATCGTACTGCTTGTCCTTCTCGGCCAACAAAACACCATTGAATCATCCAACGGGCTTTGGTCTACAGCTGACGACCCACATCCATTGTCACTCGAATGTTTGGATCACGGTAACCTGTTTCGACATGACCACGTCACGTTGAAAATTTTCATCGAGGAAGAACGATACACCATTCCAGAGAACCTGGGGATCAACACAGGTGTGTGCAATAAATCTGGGGAGAACATGCACACGGTCCACACGCATTCACCCGGTGAGCGACTTCACATCGAAATGGCAGAAGGGGATGACGTTCCCCTTGGCGTTTTCTTTGACATCTGGGGCGTCCACTTTGATGACACAGGGATTTTCGATTACCGGGTGAACTCCACTCACGGCATCACCATGCACGTGTTTCAAGATGGACAACAGGCATCGGAGTCAAACCAGGTCGCCTCCTTTGATGACTATGTCCTCCTAAACGGAGAAATCATCGAGATCTACTTCCAAGAAATATGATCAAGGGGTAAAGCAGCCTTCAAAGTACAACGCATCGACATTGGTGTTGACTTCTTCCATTCGAAGCACCGTTACATCGATTCGCTCACTTCCGCTGTAGGTGCGCTTGAGTTCTGCTAGCAGGTGCTGTTGCACCCCCGCATGATCTTCGCCCCATAGCATGCTCAAATGATGATGTTGTTCACCGTTGATGGTCACGGTGTATTCAACAGCCCATTCTTTGAGAGGTTCGTTATCCTCCCATGTCACATCTTCCCATGTTTTTGCCATGGTAATATCTTGTTCTTGGAGGGTTATCAATGCATCGGGTTGATGCTTCACCTTTTTACCGGTTTACGGAAGCAAATGTCGCAATCAATGCGTATTGATGTGAGATTTCCGGTTTTTAATCACGCTTTTGCACAATAAGTAAGCCCGTGAATGCCGTAACACCTAGCACCACCCATACGGGATTCCATGCCTCGCCAGAACTTCGTTCTCGATAGGCAAATTCCAGTGCTCCGTAGGTTCCAAGGTCTTCTTGGGCTTCGATTGAATCGTAATCGTTTTCGTGAAGAAGCACAACACTGAATGAATCCAATGACCCAAATTCGATGCTAAAATCTGTGGTGCAAGATGTCGGGGCTTCGGAATGAATCAAACCGATGCTCTTCGAAACGAAACCATCGCCAAGCCTGCATTCAGCCGTAGCGATGACGACTCGGTCGCGCGCAGGCTCGCCGGGGTTATCGAACCCCTTCGGGACCGTCTTCCCGTGTTCGAGCACCATGAAGGTCAACTGCGATCCGTTCATGGCATGACCGTCGAAGGTTGTGATTGTGGCGTGAATTGATTCATTGATACGTTGAACATTGAACTGGAGCTGCGTGAAGGATTGTCGAGCGACTTCAAGGTCCAATATGTCACGTTGAACATCAACCCATGCATCGGTTCCTGTCCTGTACGCTCCTCCTTCAACCATGAATGTCGGCGTACCAGGCAGGTTCGCATCGACCGCCCTCAACCGCTCAATGCGATGTTGGGCGGCCTCTGGGCCAAACGCATCGACACCGTCATCGGGATGGTAGGCCATCAGCGCGATGCGTGAGGCATGTGCGTCGGCCACGTTCATCAAGTAAGGATCGATTTCCGCACATGAAACGCACCACGTTGTGGTTAATTCTTCAACGATTAAACTGCGACCGCCAAGGTTCGTTTCAATGCCTTCCTCAAGTGAGGTTCCCAAATCCACAACCACTGCCTGAGCGAAGATTGGCGCCTGAAGCAAGCCAACGGCAAGAAGGAGGACCAACCACCCTCTCTTGTGCGGTCGAGATTGACCCTTCGCCATGCTTCGGCGACGAGGGCGACCTCCTTCATCCCTTTGTTCTGGGGAGTTTTGAGGCGAGGTTTCTTCAACAGGTCGAATTCCACTCGTGATGAGGAGGGAGTGAAATGGCCGACCATTGGATTGAGAATCACAAGCGTGATTCATGGCGTCGACAAGCCAAGGCCAGCGGCTATCGCGCTCGCTCTGCTTTCAAACTAAAGCAAATCCAAGAGCGATTCAACCTCATCCGTGAGGGTGACGTCATCCTCGATGTTGGTTGCCACCCCGGTGGATGGGCGCAGGTTGGAATGGAACTTGTCGGCGAATCTGGATTCGTGCTCGGGGTCGACCTCGAACCTTGCCAGCCGGTTGAAGGAGCCCTTCTCCTTACAGGGGACATTACCGATCCACACACCCAAGAACGCATGCTTGCAGAACTCAAGGGGCGGCCATTGAATTCCATCGTCTCAGACATTTCGCCAAACATCACCGGGAAATGGGATATGGATCAGGCCGTGGCTATGACCCTCGTTGCTCAAGTGTTTGATTTCTCATTGCCTCTGTTGTGTAAGGGCGGTTCGTTTGTCACCAAATTATTCCAAGGGGTTGGGGTGGAGGAATTGATCGTTGCAGTGAAACCGTATTTTTCCGATGTGCGTCGCTTTGCACCTCACGCAACCCGAAACTCTTCCTCTGAAGTCTACCTCATTTGTCGTAATTTCATGCCTTGGAAGGCCAAGAATTTCTCCATTCTTGACAGTTACGAGGCTGCATTGAATCTTAAGTTGGGCGGCGATGATGTGGATGAAGGTCCTGAAATCATCAAATCCTCTTTCTCGGTTCGTCGGAAAAAAGCGGAATAGTTTGATGCCGGTTAAGGTGGAACTCACCTGGTATGGAACGAAACCCACAACGGCATCAACCAGCTAAAAACCAACCACGGCCCGCACGACAATTGTGCAGCAACCTGCGTCATGACGCTCCTGTACACCGAGTGGAATTGGTGGTCTTACGCATCTATCCTGTGCGCAGAATTGCTTCTGACCGCTACACGGGGCCGGTTGCTGCTGCGTGCGGCCGGGATGAATCAGGTATCATCGGCTTGGTGTTGTGGGGTGAACAAACGGACATGGTCCAAGTCGGCGACATCATTCGCATCACCAACGGTTGGTGCCGCCGCCGGAACGGCGAACTGGTCGTCAGCACAGGTAACGACGGGGCTCTGTCGATTCTTGATCGTTAATTGAAGAGCAGTGGTCCGGTTATGGGCAGAGCCGATTGAGGAGTTTACCGCCAACCTCTAGGTTGTACAGCACGCAACCATAAAGAAGGGGAGGGCATGGGCGGAGTGTTCCTGAGGTCCCATTATGAGTGAGAGAGCAACCAACTGCACCGCATCCGGCGTTCCTTTGCAAGAAACCGGTTCAACCACATTCCCTTGCCCCGGGTGCTCAGCACCTATTGGCCGCAGCCCACGCTGCCGAAACCAAGGCGTTCTGTACGTCTGTCCAGCTTGTGGATACCAGGGGCCCTGAGGTGAAATCATGGGTATGGTAGTCATGACATACAAAATCAATCCTGACTCTGACGTCGAGGATGTCGATGCTGACGCAATCGCAACAACCATCACCTCAATGGCTGATGAAATTTACAACATTCAATCCGTTGAAGTCAAACCTCTTGCGTTTGGCCTCAAGTTTGTTCAAGTCCACGTGGTCATGAACGACGGTGAAGGTCTGGCTGATGCCTTGGAAGGACGCATGTCCGAAATCCATGGTGTTGGAGAGATCGAAGTTCTTTCGATGGGCCTCATTTGAGCCCAACGCTGCAGCTGCTGAGCGCTCATTGCGCTGATGCTTTTGTTTCAATGGAAGAGGAGCGTAAGCCTCTCAATCAATTCGGAGCACGAAGTCCAAGGGGCAAATCAAAGTTGACTGAGTGGTCCTTGCATAAATTCACGGAGCAATGTGGTGGCATAGCTTCCACTCGAGAGCACAAATCGGAAGCGGATACAGGCGCCTTCGGGATGCCATCGACTGTCTGAGCCCGGGCCCGACTTCCATCGCTCGCCCATTGTTTCGTCGTTTGCAATAGGTACCGTATCGATTGCAAGTTCATTGAATTCAGTTACGAGGGCTCTGCGGGTGCCTCGCGTTGATAGCCTTGGGATGGCACTGACGTTCCAATCCGCATCATGGAGGTTCATTTGTTCGATGATCTTGGCCTCTATCAATCCAGATACACCTTCACACGTGTTGATTTCGCTTCCCGGTAGTGGTCCGGTGGTCACAAGGCGTCCAAGTTGACAATTGCGTGCAATACGAGGGAGTGTTCGTTCTTCAACGACCACACAACTTGATGCCTCAAGTTGTCCCTTTTCATCGATTCGACCGACTAAATCACCTGCAACAGGTCTGCTGATTGGCAAACCATCCTCAATGCGAGCGTGCAATGATTTGTTGAACACCACGGATTGAAGAGCGTGAACCGTCATCAATTGCAAGTTTCCAGGCAGTTTCTTGAATGCACCTACAAAATCATCGGGGCGAGCAAGGAGATGCTCGACCATTCGCCGCTCAAAACCAAGCCATTGCGGTGCAAGTTCCAACCCTTCTTGCGTTGGACCATGTTCCCGCACGTGAGCCCGAAAAGCGTGAACGTCTTCATTCTCCGACATGCCTTCCATTGCGATGTAGGTCATGACGGCCTGTTCCCAATCCTCTGCGATGACATACTTGCCAACTTCTGCAGTGACTGGACGACCGGATCCGAACCGCTGGGGACCAATCCAATTTGGGAAGGTGTTGTCTCCAAGGGTTGAGGCCATATCGGATTGAATGCGTTCAACTTCGCTCAAGGCATCTTCTGTGCTCATCGGCGTTCCATCGTTATGGGCGCAACCTCGAACGACGATGGTGAACCTATTTCCACGGTGGTTACCAAACCCAATCTTTTGATGGGTCCGGCCAAGCACTTCAATTTCAACATCGGGCATGTCGACTTCGGCGACTTTCTTTTGTGGGGCATCGATGACAAACAACTGCTGGGTGACAGCCCGTTTGTCTTTGGTCCCTGCAAAGAAGATTCGATTCCGTGGGATCTTGAGGGCTTTAGCCAAGTTATTGCAAAACCTGTTTGTCTCCCAGTTGGTGAGTGTAATTTTGGCGACTGTAAATCGACCCTTGTTGTCCATGTGGACTGGAGTCGAGATTTCTTCGACTCGAAAATCAGTGACCCTCGCTTTGAGAACACCGCCGATGCCGTCGGTTTTGGTCGCGTAGCCATCCAATCCAATGGCTTCTGCCAATGAATCCGTCCACGCAGTCATGAAAGCACCCCGTTCACAGGGTGATGCTGGAAAACTCAACAGCAAGTCCAGCCACGAGGTCTCTTAGGACCTTGTCGGATGCATTCTTGCCTTTCGTGCGAACGTAAAACTCTGGATCATCCAGTTCAGGGTGGCCTGGGAAGTAGTTGGCGTATTCCACGTTTTTGTGGTTGTTCAATCGCTCACGGAGCATTTGGAGAGCCGTGTGGCTTTCGCCGATAATGCGGAGGCGCAGTTCGTTCTTTTCTCGAAGGAGCAGTTTCACAGGCATGATGACCATTCCGCCCACTTGCCAACTTGTTTTGAACCTTCTCCCAAAAAATCCACGCCATTCTCCTCTCCTTGACCTCGTTTTTCGGTCCATTCAACCCATCGCAACCTCTCAATTTTGGTTAAAGGAGGTTGTGTCAAGGCCAAGATACCCCCTTCCTTTTGTAGTGCTTTGCGTTGGCAAACCCTATGGATACTTCCGCACTTGAGGCTAAGATGGCCAACGGTGCAGGATTGTTCCAGCGCTCGGCCCTCCTCATCCTCATTGTGACGGGTATGATCACGGTTGGCCTCATGGCTCATTTGACCGTCTCCCCTCCGGACTTCAACACCGACCTTGGTGATTTTGCACCGGATTCTGAAGCGAAAAAAGCCCACGACCGAATCCACCAACACTTCCCCAATGAAACGCGTCCATTGTTCATCGAAGTGCGTGCTGATAATGGCAGCAACATTCTTTCTATAGAAAACATGCAAACCATGGATGAACACCTATCAATCATCGAGAATGCTTCAGCAAGGCGCGGTGAAATGATCACGGTATGGACCACCGCACCAGGCATCCTACAACTCGCATTGGATGAGGAAGGCGAAGGCGAGGCGCTCACCAACATCTCGTCATGGGCACAGATTCTTGATTTGATTTTCGAGGATGACACCACGTGCACCATGACCAGCGACGATCAACTGCTTTCGGCGGCAACCTATGCATCATCGGCCTTGCTCAACAAAGACTTGAGTCTTGATGACACATGCTCCTATCTTGAATCGGGCAATGGCAGTGCAGCCCCATTTGCTTCGACCACCTTGTGGGTCCTTGAGGTGGACCCGGATTTGGATGAAGAGAATCGAAGGGTCCTCCAAGACCAATTGCGCGATGAGTTTGCTACCCTCTCTTCGGATTCATCGCTTTCTTACGGAGTCGTTTCACTTGACCTCATCTCCTATGACATTGACGAAGGAACCTTCCAAAACTTAGCGCTTCTCATCATCATTGCTCTGTTCGTGGTGGTTGTTCTTCTTGCCCTCGCCTTCCGCTCGGTACCCGACGTCTTGTTCCCCCTCATCGGGTTATCATCTGCTTTGATTTGGACCTACGGGGTCATGAACCTGCTCGGAGCTAAATTCACCGCCCTTGAAGTGGCGGTGGCTCCGCTTGTTCTTGGATTAGGAATCGACTATGCCATTCACTTGCAACGCGCCTATGCTGCCATACGAAAGGAACATCAAAACCCAGCAGAGGCATGGCTTCGTTCGTGTGCCCGCCTCTCGGTTCCATTGCTCCTTGCGGTGGTCACAACCGTTGCGGCTTTCCTTGCGAACATCATTTCTCCGCTGCCGCCGTTGGCGACCTTTGGATATGCCTTGGCCTTTGGTGTGGTCTGTGCCTTTGTTTCAGCCACTGTGGTTGTTGGTTCCCTTCACGTCGTCGTTCGATCATTTGCAGTCAAAGAAGGAACTCAAGCCATCACAATGCCAAAACTTGTCGATCGCATTGTGGCTCTCCAACAAAAGCAACAGGTCGGTGTCCTCTTGGTCACAATCCTGATTTCTGGAGCATCGGTCTTTGGGGCAGCATCGCTTGAAACTGATTTTGATCTCGGTGACTTTGTTGACCCTGGGATGGAAATCATGGACGTCCGAGAGGATTTGGACACCAATTACGACAGTGCGGGCTGGAAACTGCTCTACATTCTTTTCGAACCTGTTGAAGGGGAAAGCACCATTCCTGGTGATTCGCTTTTGCTTGAGCAAATTCAAGGCCTCCACACCGATTTGACATCAAATCACGATGTGGTTGGAACCGATGAACGAATTCCCTCACCGGCCTACGAAGGACCCTATGTTGTTCTGAGAGACGCCATCCTGCGCAACAGCAGTTTCGGAGAAGCCCACAATCTGGAAGTCTTCGACGGTGATGTTTATGTCAAGAATTCAAGCCTTGGATGCAACTTGGCTGAGGTGTTCTTGCAACTGTCCACGAACACTTCGGTTGCCGATGCAATCAGCGGCGAAACATGGTCGGAGCGCGTGGCACAAACTGTGGCCATGGATTCCAATGGCATTACCTTCCTAAGAAACGAGGTCCGCGTCGAAGCCTCAACGTCCACTCAGGCAGAGCGTGTCATCGCCCAGGTCCAAACTGAACTTGGCTCAACAGATGACCGAGGCACAATGCGTGAGAACCTTGTCGACCACGCCGAACTTCACGTGACCGGTGACTTGGTCATCTTGCAAACTGTCCTTGACGGTCTAAGCGTCTCCCAACTCAAAACCACCCTCATTTCACTGGTCGTCTCAAGCGTCGTGCTGCTGCTGTTGACCCGCCGAATTTTACCAGCCGTCGTCGTGCTGTTCCCTGTGGCCCTTGCTTCGCTTTGGGTTGCTGGTTCAATGGCAGCGCTCGGACTGAAGTGGAACGTGCTGACCGTCATGGTGACGGCACTGACACTGGGCATCGGCATCGATTACTCAATCCACATGTGGCGGCGCTTCGAGGTTGAACTCGAACGTAGGGACACCCATTGGGAGGCATTGCGTGCAGCTTTATCGACCACTGGTGTTGCGCTCATCATGAGCGCACTTACCACCGGATTTGGCTTCCTGGTCCTTCTTTTCTCACCAATGCCCATCATCCAAGACTTTGGATTGATCACGGCGGTGACGGTGTTCTTTTCCCTCTTGTTGTCCCTGATTCTTCTGCCAGTCTTGGTTGAACTCTCAGCTCGAAACAAAGAGCAGGTGCTCGAAGTGAGCGACGGCACCGTCATCGAAGGATGATCAATAGACCGAAAGAGCGGCAGTGATGTCGTCCATCGCTAACCCTTGTTCACGGGCCACTAGGGCAAGACAAATCCAATCGCTTGCGTACGTGAGAGCTTTTGCTTTCCGTTGGGCTCTTCGTTCGACTTCCTCAATTTGCAATTGAGACTGACGTGCAATGAATTTGGTAAGCCTTGGCGTCAAGCGTGACCTTGGATCGTCGCTGACCACTGCTTTCACGGCCACAGTGGGTGCCTGTTGTTGAGGTGCAACGGGCAGTGGCGTAGAACGGGATTCAGGCGCAATCGACGGAGTTTGGGGCTCAGCACCCTGTGAAACGGGTGATAAAAGACGCGATGGGCGAGGGAACCAGCCAAGTGGAGAAACGATTCCATTCAACGAAACCGTCGGTGTAAGCGCATCCTCTGGGCCGGTTAACCAACCTGCTGCAATCAAGGCTTGGACCGCTGCTTCGGCTTCCTCGGGGGAAATCCAACCCATGTCGAAGGACATGATTCGCTCCAAATCTAAGGCGTCGAGTGGCCCGCCTTCTCGGTAACAAATAGCAAGCACACGCAAGACATCGTCCGTGTCTTCCTTGCTCATGATGGACTGTGCGCGTCCCTTGTTGAAGAAGGTAAGCCCGAATTTAACTCACTCAATTCGAGTGAATGTTTTGTCCTCATTCATCTGCCAGACACCGCATTCTTCGCCTTTGTAGACCGTTTGCTCCATCGCGTAATCATACTCGCCACCAGCCGGTAACTTCGACCATTCACTTACAGTGGTACCAATGGATGAACTTCCGCTTTCGCTGGTCGGTTGAATCAGTGCATCAAGGGCTTTCGAGCCATCAACTTCGGCTTCAGGTTCAGTTTGCGGTTGACGTCCTGGAGGTCCTTTCAGGCCTGCCGGTTTGGGTTTAGGCGTGCTCGACCGCTGGGGTGGGCCTCTGAGTGGCTTGGCCGTTACGGGTGGCTGTGTCAGTTCAGGCGCATCGACTTCGGGGTCCGAATCGACCGAGCCTCGTCGTCGAAGCAACAGCACCAAGCCCGCCAACCCAACGAGAGAAATTCCACCCGCTGCGGCGATGGTTGCGGAACCAAAGCCTGAGGTGCTGGGGGAGAACGATGCGTTCCAAGCGTTGTTGGTTTCGTCCACTTCCCACATCAATTGCTCGGCATCGACTTCGACATGGAGGCTCCATGTGCCACTTGGGACGGTGATGGTGCTTCTGAGGGTGGTGGCGGTGTTCATGCCAATTTTTGTGACCAGTTCGCGTCCGACAAGGGTTCGCTCACCGTCACTCTCAGTGTAGATTGACACGTTAAACGGATCATCGATGGCTTCACCAAGGCTTGCCAATTGAACGGCGAGTCGCATTGTCTCGCCGGACTCCCGTCCGCCACTTATTTCGACATCAGTGATTGCCAAATCTGGGCCATTGCTGCTTAATGGCAACGTCAACCAAGGGTCGAGTTCTGAATTTCCACCGTTTGCTGCAAGCGTCCAACCTGCATCGTCCATGCCCGAAGCCCAGCACACAATGCTGGCCTGTGTTGCGAGCGTTGAAGGATTGCCAAGCGGGCTAAAATCAAACACAAAGGAAAACATCGTTTTGCCATCATAGACCGTTGATGAGGCCTTGCTTTGGCTGGAAATTGGCCAGGAATCGCTCAAGGAACGAACCTGGCAATGAAGCGTCAGATTTCCAGACCAGAGGTTCGCTTCTTGGATGTTGGCACCAATTTCAACTTCGCTGAGATGGAATCGCGAAAAACCACTGCTCAGCGTTGAATCGAGCAGCACTGGTGCCGCTCCATCAATTCTTAGCGTTGGCAGATCGATGGTCAACAACTCCCGAGTGGCATAGGGGTCCCAAATGCTGAGTTCAGTCTCAAACAACAGTCCAGATCCCAATGGTGCATCAAATTCAATGGAGAGTTGGCCGTCAATGGCTTCACCCGAAGTACCACCGCTCCACCGGTCGGTTTGCAATTTGCCGTTCCAATACACGGACACAGGGCCGGTGTAACTTGTGTTGCTCAGTGCATGGTGGATAGAGGCAGTGAGGCGGATTTGTTCGCCACTTTGTATGCTCCAACCTTCACTCAAATCGCCTTGAACCTCGCCTTCGATGTCCATGAGCGAATCAAGGACAACTTCCATTTCTGGCTCGTAGGTCCATTGTTCTTCGAAGGTGACGGTTTGAATCCCATCATAGTCTTCGATGACCACATCAATGCGTCCGTCGTTGCTTCCCGGGGTGACAAAGGTCCAATCAACAACCGCTTTGAACTCGATCACAAGCGTTTCGCCAAGCACGGCGTTGCAGCCTTGTGTGACTTGCATTCGAGCGTCGAGGCCTTCGCAGGTTCCGAGGTTTGTGTTGTAGCGTAGACCGAGCGTCGGATCGTTACCAAGCAGCATGCTCACACGGGTGATGTCATCGATTTTGTTGGCGTCAGACACTTCGAGGCGCCATCCAAATTCCTTGGTTGGTTCGAGCCTGATCGGATTCTCTGCATTGCCATTGTCCAAGGCTTCGAGGCTCAATAACTGTCCTTTTGCTGGTGTGCGGCTTTCCCACCAAAGCGTACCGTCAGCAGCTGATGATGGACCGATGTCGAAGCCGGCGAGGTCTGTGCCCTTCAACCAAATGCGCACCAATTGATGGTCGTCGTTGGCGCTTTCATTGACCTCAAGATGAATGGTCCAGTCGTTTCCATCGTTGCTAAAATCAAGTGGATGTGGAACATATTCGCTTGCTTCAGAAGCACCGTTTCCGGAGGTGTCATGCAGGGCTTCAATCCAAATGAACCCTTGAACCGTAGCGTTTGAAAACCCACCCACATCATGGTAGTGAAGCGAGACTTGACGGTTGTTCTCTTCGTTGGTGTACGCTCCATTCATAGGCTCGGTGCTGGTCAACACCGGCGCCTCGTTGTTGATTTCGACGGTTCTGTTTGAGGCCAACACATTCAATGCTAAATCTTCAGAGGTGCGTGCTTCCAACCAAATTCGAGCATCACCCGAGGTGCCATTTGGAAGCTTGAACTCAATCGACGTTGTCGAACCGATGTCCAAGGTGGTCCAGACGCCTTGGTAGGAGTAGAACGTTCCACCCGATGCCTCAGTGCTGGTTACATCGATGTTGATTCGTGCTTCGATCAATCCATTCAACAAACGAGCACCTGAATTGGTGAAGGTGTGGTCAACGGTTGCGCTCAACGGGGCATCACCGGGGTAAATTTCTCCCTCGCTGACCGAACTGCCGCCTTGGCTGCTGAAACTCGATGTCATGTCGAGCACCTCAACCGTGAGTTCGTTGTCGATGGATGTGATGGTTGGTGTTGTGTAACTCGTCGTTGCCGCACCATGGGTTGAGGTGCTCATCTGCAGGTAAGGTGTGCTCAGTCCGTCATTGACGGCAAACGACCAATCAACAACATCGCCGTCAACGCTGGAGGAATGTGTTGCCTGAATGTCGGTGGAGCGCAAGATTCCATCGACATCATCAATGCTCAAGGATGAAGCACTCGGGTCGTAGGAAAGAACAGCAGGGTCAAGGCCTGTGATGTTGAACCCATCATAGGTCGTCTGCCGGATTGTCAGGCTGTATGTCGATTGGGCATCGTACGCAGAATGGAAACTCTGCACTACGCTGACTTCTGCGTTTGGATTGAGCACACTGGGCGGTGGTGAGAAAAAGCCTGCTTCCTCAGATCCCACTTCGACATGATGGAGTGTGGGGGTGGCCCATGCGTTGAATTCAGTGGTTTCAAACACGATTCTGTATTGAATGAGAGAATCGCCCTCCACAGCGTCGGTGATGGTGTGGTTCCCGATGTTGAGCGACTCAGAACTTTGGTTGGCGCCTAACGGTCGCCATGGGCTGTTGCTGATGTCGTTTTGCGTCGCTCCAGTCTTGTATTGCATGGTGAGTTGCGTGTTGACTGGGGTGATGCCCTCCAACTCAATCCACAGTGGCGTAGCGCTTGCTGTAAGGCCAGTGCGCAAGTCAAAAATATCCGAGAGCAAGATTCCTGATTGTGAATTGGGGTTCTCGTGCGAACCCGTGGTGTCCGAATAGGCAGTGCCCCAGTTGCTGAACCGCCAAGCGGATGTGTCGCCACCTGCGTAAACCAACGCACCATCGACGTTGAGCATATCAAAGTCGTAGAGTGCCGTGTGCAACGGATCATGAGCGTGCAGTTGGCCAGTGATTGGGTTGTAGCCACGAACTTGGTCGTACCTCAAGTTGTTATTCCGGCCACCGGCAATGACGATCTCATCGTTGTGAACAACGGCTGCATGCGATGAAATTTTGAAGGGTAAATCCGAACCATTGGTCCATGTGTTGGTGACAGGATCATAAATTTCAGTGTGGTTTGCAGACTGGGTCGTGGTTTGATTCAATGCAGCATCAAATAAGGTCACAATTCCACCCAAAGCGTACAACTTCCCATCGAAAGCAACCAACTCAAAGGAATGGCGTGGTGCGCTCATGTTGGCCATGTAATCCCACACGTCAGTGGCGGGATTGTACCTCATCGTGCGGTTGGTCAAGTCTGATCTGTCCTTCATCCCCACTCCGCCTGCTACATAGATGAAACCGTCGAGGGTGTCCATGCCAGCCAGGCCAACACCCGTCGTAGCGGGCATCGAAGTGCCGTCCGTCCAGTTGTTGGTTGCAGGGTCGAAGATGTGGACCATCCCATCGCCCATGATGGCAGGTGTTGCATAGGGGTGGTAATCGCCGATGGCGTAGATTTTTCCTTGGACAGTCACGCATTCGTGATAGGCTTGAGGCTGTGGTAATGTGTCAGGGTTGGGCGACCAAGTTTGGTTCGCAATATCAAACGTCTCAATGAAATTCGTGATGTCTTCATCACCGCTCTGACTTGGATTTGGATCGTAGCGTCCACCGATGAGCCAAGCCTCGTCAGTCACGCTGTTGTATTCCAAACAACCAGCAGTTCGCCTGAACATCATGCCTGGTGCAGGGGCTGTTTGGAAACTGATGACCGGCCGGTCGAGCATTGGTGTGCCATTGGCGCTGTTGACCGTGATGTTTGAGGGTGTGAATCCATCGCTGGCGTTAAATCCGGCAACGACAGCGATCACTGAGGCCTTTTCGTGGTCCTCCACAAGGGGTTCTGCGGCGTCAAGCACCCCGCTGTACGGCAGAAGCAACATACCCGCCACCGCCCAAAACACGAAGAGGAAATGACTTGAACTGAGGTTCGCCATGGTGTGGGACTTTGACGGCGATTCAAGAGGCTTGCGTGCCCTTGTCTAGTCCATACGTTCTCACATTCTTCATAGAGCCTCGTCAGCAAACACACATGCGACGGCCATAGGTTCATTGGTAACGAACTGTTGCGCCGGGGTGGAGGGCTTCAAATGGTACGTGAATATATTGCGAGAGACCCTCGAACAGGGCTCCCTCTCAACGTTGCAAAAAGCAAGCGGGTTGAGAAAAAAATACACAATGAAGTTGGCCCATGGGTCAGCATTTCAGACGCCGATGTGCTTCCGCTTGCCTTAGGGCAAACAAGCGAGGTTCAAACTCGCTACCTCGATCAAAACCACACACATGGACGGGCCGCTGGGGTTCGTGCGCTTGGCCGGTTCAGCGGAAGCAGGGTGCATGAGGCCCACAAAGCACTCCTTATCGCCTTCGAGCAAGATGAAGCCACCATCAAGGTCGCCGCCCTCAATGTGTTGCCCGAAATCGCAGTTCGAAAATCGGATGAATTGTTTGATTGGCTTTCTGTGCTCCTCGATGACGATGATGCTCAGGTTCGTATGGCTGCCAGCCAATGCCTCGCACTGACGGCTCCAGTGTTCCCTTCAGCGGTTGAAACCATCCTCGCAAACGAAATGCGTTCCTCAAGCAAGCCAAGGCAAACGGCCGCTTGGCGTGGGCTCAAGTCCTTGTGTGAAACTTGGCCCGAGGTTGTTGTTCACCACATCGATACCCTTCTCTTAGAAGACGACCCTGCGTTGCGTCGAAAAGCGGCAGGGCTTCTCAAGAGCGTCGTGGCTCGTGGTGGACCGTCAGTTTGGGATTTAATCTCATGGTCTTTGAATGACAATGACGTGGAGGTGCGACGAATATCTGCCCGCACCCTACCAAGTCTAGCCAAGAGGGAATCGAGGATTGCGACCGTCTTTGCAGAACGAGCAATGGTTGATTCGGATTCAAAGGTTCGTCTGAGTGGAATCAAAGCCCTCCAATCAATCGACACCGATCATGGGCGTGCAAGGGAACTTGTCGTCAAGGGGACCTCCTCAAAAGACATCCAAGTTCGCAAGGCGTGCGTCGATTTACTGCCTCGTTTGTTTGGCGAAGATGTGTTGCGAACCATGGCCATCGATTTGCTCAAGACCGAAACCGACCCTTCCATCAGCGCCTCGCTCAAAGAGATGATTTTCGACGCATCCATCGAAGGCACCGAAGCTCAGAAAAACGCTCAATTGGCTCCAGCACCAGCCGTTCCAGCCATCGACAGGGAAATTGCAGAAGCCCATGGGAAACAAGTTGGTTTCGAACCACTCCGCCCAGATTCCACTCCGTTGGAGCCAAAGGATGCCGCTCCTAAAGAAACACCAACCACTCCCCCTCAGCCAGCAGCAGGTGCGTACAGGGCTGTGTCCCAGGATGAGATGATGGGATACGACGATGAATTTGAGGATGAAGAACCTGAAACGGACGATGAATACTTCTGATGTTCATTCGAATGGCTCGATGTTCTCACACAAACCATGTCGGCATTGTTAAGAAGGGAGCATCAGTGGCCGGAGTGCTTAGAGGTGTTTATGATGAGTTCAGGCGCATTTAATGACAAGGAAGAACAGTTCGACCGTTTGTGGGATGGAATCACCCCTAAAGGGATCAACCGCAACAAGTCGCTCAAGTTCCGACAATATATTCTCGAACACGTTCGACAGACTAAGCGCCCTATGAATCGTGAGAACGCCCGCAAATACTGGATGGGCATTCTCCAACAAGAAATCGCAGAGCGCGACAATTACTGATTCAATTCGATTGGGTTGCCACCGTCTCGGCGACCCACTCGCACAACCGAGACGGAGATGATACCATGTTCACCAAAACCCGCTTCGACTCATGGGACCTACCAGCCGGCCTTTTGGACGGATTGGCAGCCCTCGAATGGACCCACGCAACTCAAGTCCAGAAAGACACCATTCCACTCGCCCGCCGTGGCCTCGATGTGATTGGCCAAGCCCGAACCGGCTCAGGAAAAACCGCTGCCTTTGGACTGCCTATTCTAGAGCGATGCAGCCCGACAGGCTCTCTTCAAGCGTTGATCCTAACCCCTACGCGTGAACTTGCGAACCAGGTGGCTCAAGAATTTGAATCGCTCCAAGGCGAAAGTGGCCTTTCCATTCAGACCGTATACGGTGGAACTGATTTGGAAAAGCAAGCTCGAACCCTCGGCGACGGTGTCGACATTATCGTTGGAACACCCGGTCGAGTGATGGACATGAGCGAACGGGGTCACATTGACCTCACTTCACCTTCCTTGTTTTGCCTCGATGAGGCGGACCGCATGTTGGACATGGGATTCTTCCCGGACATCATGTGGGTGATTGAGCGCATGACAGGGCGAGAACAAACCCTCCTCTTCTCAGCAACCTTCCCACAGGAAATTATTGACACTGCAAACGAATTCATGAACGAACCCGAGTTCGTCTTGACCAACACTGAGGAATTGGACATACCACCAATCGACATGTACAGCGTTCGAATTGGCCGCGCCAACAAACTCTGGGTGCTTGGACGACTTCTTGCTGGCATGAACGATGAAGATCAAACCATCATTTTCTGCAACACCAAGCGCATGGTGGACTTGGCTGTCCAACGCCTCTCCAAGCATGGGTTCTCAGTTGAAGGCCTGCATGGCGATTTGAGCCAGAACCAAAGAGAAAAGATCCTTGGACGGTTCAAAGCTGAGGAAATCAAGACCATTGTTGCCACCGACGTCGCAGCCCGTGGAATTGACGTGGACGGAATCACCCTCGTCGTCAACTATGATCTCCCAGTCGACTTGGATTCTTTTGTCCACAGGGTTGGCCGCACAGGTCGTATTGGTCGTAAGGGTGAGGCTTGGAGTTTGGTCTCACGGGACGACGCTCCACAACTTTCCAAGATCATGGCCACCTACGGATTGGACATCATCGAATCCGAACCTCCGGCTTTGCCAGAAGGTATGGACCGAGACCCGGTCAAGCGACAGGATGATTTCGGCGAAACAGCGGACGTTTTTGGCTTTGTGACGCTCGAATTGAACATTGAGCCTACAGCAGCAGGTTCCTCAAGAAAGGTCTCCCAGTGGTTCACCGATGCACTTCGTTGCAATGAGATGGCCATTGGCGATGTTCATTTCGAAGGCGAATCAACCTTCATCAGCATCCATACCAGCAAGGTTGGATTGGCCATCAAGGCGCTTCAAAAGAAAGAAATGTCTGGCCAACAAGTTGTTGCAACCATCGTTGAGTGAATTCACTCTTCTTCACTGGAGCGCTTCTTCCAAGATCCCTTTTTCTTAGATGCGTGCCTTGAAGTCGGAACTTTTGGCTCCAAGGATGCTTCAACCCCAACCGCGGCTTTTCTAGAGGGCCATAATCCGTTTTCATCAGGACGCTGAACTTCGATGGCACCAACTCCAGCACACAGGATTCCGAGTGCAGATAGGGACCAAGCGTAACCAATCGCATCGTCCCATCGGTTTTGGGCTTGACCACATTCGGACGATATGAGATCAAGGCTGTAGCAGGTGTCCAGCGTTGACTTTGCATCCATCGCTTCGGTGTTGCTGGTCACGTTGTACGCTGCTGAAGCGATCAGCACAGCAGCCAGCATCAGCAATGCGATTTGGAGTTGGTTGGGTGCTCTGCGGATGGTCAATCGCCATTCGCCTGGTGTCCCATAGGATGCATCAAGTGTCCGTGCTGGTCCTCCAACCAGCCAAAACCAAGCCACCCACATGCCGACGAGGACAACCATGAATCCCCATTTGTACACCATTGTGTGCCATTCCCACATGCCTGTTAAGCAAGCGGCATCGTTCGGCAGGGCTGCACAATCTTCGAGTGCAATCGGATAAAACACCACCAATCGCAGCAGGTTGAGCACATACACGATGGCACACATTACGAGGATTGAACGGATCTTGAGTTTCTGAGGCACACCTTCAGTCATGGCGACCAGCGTGGAGAGGAAAATCATTTCATGGACGCCAGCGCATTCATCAGAAACATAGAGCGCTATGTGATCGAAAGTTCCTGGGAAATCAGGGTGGTTCAATTCAATTCTTGTCATCCACCCATTGTGCATTCCTAATGTGGAAGCCCCCTCGCCATAGAGGAAATTGGTGATTGCGTTCCAAAGATAGGCTTCTGAAACTTGAATCGGAGCGAGGGTGTCCGAGGGCATGGTCAAGAACCAGTAAAACGCCTCAACGCAAAGCAAAGCGAGTGGGATGCGTGCATACCTCAATCCGAGTTGTGCCACTTCCGACCATTCCATATCGTCTGGCTTTTGCGACGATGTGGCGGTGGACACCATGAACCGTGGTGTGTGTTCCTCCTCATCAACTTGCGGGCCAAAGGGCAACAAGAACACTCCAGCAGAAGCAAATTGCCAAATTGGCGAAAGGTGCACTTCATACCAATGAACATACAGGGCCCTTTGTGGTCGAAGTGACGCAGTTGGGCACCGCTTCGTCGGTACAGCCAACACACAGACTCAATGTCATAGGTTTTTTCTGTCCAATTCCCGTTGCTGAAGCAAAGAAAGCACTGGCCACAATGGGCCAAGGTCAAGTCCTCGAGTTGTGGGCAGATGATCCTGAAACATTGCATGATCTTCCAATGTTAATTGATCGGACACCTCATCATCTTCTTTCTATAGAAGAGGGCTCAGGAGAGTATCGTTTCCTTGTGGAGGTGGCAGCATGACCCCACCAGTTGTGGAACGAAACTCAGTTCCAAGTGAAGCCAAGTTACCCACCGTGAGCGGTGAATTCAACATCCGTATTTTCCACGAAGCCGAGACTGGCCACGACCATGTGGCGCTCACTCTCGGGGACATGGGCGGGCCAGATCCCGTTCTTGTTCGCTTGCACTCCGAATGCCTCACTGGCGATGCATTTGGCAGCACACGTTGTGATTGTGGCCCCCAACTCCAAGCAGCGATGAACGCGGTCGTTGAGCGAGGGTATGGTTGCATTCTTTACCTGCGCCAAGAAGGAAGGGGCATCGGACTCCACGCCAAAATCCAAGCCTATCACCTCCAAGACAAAGGTGCAGACACCCTTGATGCCAACCTCATGTTGGGTCTTCCAGGTGATGGACGTGATTACAAAATCGCAGCCTCAATGCTCAAAGCGTTGAACATTCCAAGCATCGAATTGCTGTCGAACAATCCAGACAAAGCCGAACAACTGCTCGAATACGGCATCGATGTGGCTGCACGAACCGCGTTGGTGGTTGGAGTGGGTCAAGAAAACCTGTTCTACCTTGAGACCAAGGTTGAACGAATGGGCCACACCATCTCAGAAGCTGACCTTTCGACAGACAGGCCTGACAAGGATGAGTAAAGAGGGCCGTGACCGAGAATCGAACTCGGGCTGGCAGAACCACAATCTGCCGTGCTAACCCCTACACCATCACAGCCATGAGAGGTACTTCGCCGTCAAGCGCGTGGTATTTCAATGGTGCGTACAGCGCAACAGGTCGCTGATGCCTTGCCATGCGAGCAGAGGACCCTTGCATTCAAGTGCATTCGGCCTTGTAGGCCTCACATGCGAACTCTAAGTGCGAACAAGTTCATTGCCAGCGGGCTGCTCTTGTTGTTTGTTTTGGCACCGCTATCCAGCGTTTCAGCACGTTCAGTGCATGAGACCACTGCTGTTGATGTGCTGCCTCAAGGTGATTTTGAGGATTCATCAGCATGGCATATGGATGCTTACACCTCGTTTTCTCAAGACCAAGCACTCTACACCGATGCCATGGTGGCGGACAGTCGCCTCACCATGGTTCACGATCGGCCAGTCAATCTCGACACAATGGTGTTCTGGGCTCAATCCACACCGACCAATTCCAACAATTCGCTTTACGCACCCGATGGGGCCTATTCGTGGTCATCTGGACCTGAGATGGAATTAACAAATTTCTATGCTGCCGGCTCGACGCAATATGAGATTGAGCAGGTGAAGTTGGTGTTCGCTTTCGCAGTACCTCACACGTTGTCCCAAGACTCAGTGCGCTTCTCTGTCGAATACAACGGTAACTTCTCATCCCTTGCTACCTTTGCTCACACTCAGGCTCCCCTCGATCACATGACCAATTATTGGAAGAAAGACATCAGCACACTCGATGCATGGACCTGGTCATCGTTGCAAGACCTCATTGTCACGGCGAATTATGAATCGGTTGGTTCGACCGATGATTCACAACTGAATTTGGATGCAGTTGGAGTCGAAGTCACCATGCAAACGCCATGGTACGGTGGGGAAGTGGCAGAAGCTTCCACCAGCTTCAGCGCACATGAAACTCCAGTCATTGTCCTTGATTTGACGGCTGGAGAATCCGACAACATGGGCTATGCAGCCTGTGGACTGCAAAGCAGCGTCGAGGGCACCACCGGGCAATGGACGAGCAACGTCATTGAAACGCCTCCAAACCAACGCATCGGCCGCGTTCATTTTACACTCCAAAACGAATCCCTTGATGATGTGGTGTTGCATTACGCCTCCTCCGCAGATGGAACCTCCTTCACGGCGTTCGAAGCAATGGATGAGCACATGCTGCTGCCAAACCAGCCTTACAGCAAAGTACGGGTCACAACCACTGAGGCATGCATCAGTGAGATCACCGTTGATGTGAACGACCCAACATTAACACTGAACGGGCGAATCTTTGGCGATTTGGACGGGCTGGATTCAAATTATTCCCGCTGGCTGTTGTTTGTCAACGATGAACTGGTCACCAATCAACCGGTCGAACTCTCTTCCTCACTCTCGCTTTCTTTCCCAGTTGGTGCGCACATTCACAACCCTACCGCCCCGCTTCTTGTGGAACTGAAAACATGGTTTACTTGGGATTCACAAGGTGGAGCAAGCACAACAGCGTTTGAAGTGACTTCAATGACCATCACTGGTGGCTACAACATCACATGGGATGAGGATCCGACCTGTGTTGCCGTTGGCGATCAAACCATGATTGAAGACGGTGGAGGTCGAATTCTACCCTTCCTTCATCGGTGCGAAGACGACCGTACAGTCAATGAAAACCTCGTTGTTTCATTCACCAACACAAACCCGAACCTCGTCCTCGTTGACCTTTCCCAAGGTGATGTTCGCGTTCGCTTGATGCCAGAGGTGTCCGGCTTTGCAACCGTGACGACGACCGTCCTTGACGAAGCAGGAAACGCTTGGTCAGAGGTGTTCATGATCACCGTGAGTTCGGTTGATGACGCTCCGACCCTTACCGAATTCCAGTCGATTATTCCTGTCCAATTGTCGGTGCCAACAACGCTTGACTTTACCTACAGCGACATCGATTCGAACGAGTTGACCTCAAGCACCAATCGAAGTTGGGCCTCCGTCGATATGGCGGCCAGAACGATCACTGTGAACGCACCATCGCCTGGGTTCCACTCTGTGCTCGTTTCGATTTGTGACCAAACAACCTGCACTGAACGCGCGATGGATTTGGAAGTGATGGCCCTCCCCGACCTCGTCATTGAAGCGATTGATGCTGGTGATGATGCCATTGTTGCAGGCGATGTAGCCGAAGTACGTGTCTTCGTCCGCAACAACGGACAAGCCGATGCATCCATGATCTCCGTTCGCTGTGAAATGAATTCAGAACTGATTTCGATTGGCACATTACCAATTCTACGACCCGGCGAACTTGGCTCGGTGACATGCGACTGGGGCGTGCCGGAACAAACGGGCGTGGTGCAGATCCGTGCGGTTGTGGACCGTGGCTTGGAAATTGATGAAGGTGATGAAACCAACAACGAGGCAGCGATTGCAGTTGAGATCGAAGCCAGTCCATCCACGAACGGTGACTCTTCTTCGTCGTCAATCAACATCAGCGACGGTGCCTTCTATGGCCTGACCATTCTTGGCCTTCTAGCCATTGTTGGCGCATTTGCTTTCTTGTCTCCTGCCAAGATTAAGAAACTCGAATGAACGGTCCAAACAACCGCTCTGATGACGGATAACGCGAAAAGTGGCCTCAAACTTGATAATGGGACCGTCTCACAAAAATTTGCTTTGAGGTCGTGGGGACCGTTCAACTTCGGTTGACAAGGCGGATGTGGGAATCATGTCAGTATTGAAAATAAGAATAGAAACCGAGGAGTACATTTACGAAGAATACATCGAAGCGTGATGTCAATCACGCAAAGTTGGTGTCACTCAGGTGACTTCCAACGTCGAGGGTAGAGATCGCCATCCATGAGCACCATGCTCGGGCGTGCGATTTCGCCTTCTTTCATCGATGGGATTTCGTCCGTGTTCGTTGTAAGGGTCACGACGCCGACCGCCTCATTTTTGAGGGTTTGAACGTAGATCTCCTTGCCTGACGCAACGCCAGATGCGATGTTGACGAGGCCCGGGCGCAGCAAAGGTGCTCCGTGGGCAAGTGCTGCAGCTGCGCTGTCTTTCACGGTAGCAGACGGCAAATCCAACAGCAACTTTTCGATTGGATGAATGATTTTGAGCAAGGCTTCAGGAGCATCGCACTCTTTCCAAAGCCAGACTGCATCAGCCAGTTCTTGCAAAGTCACGCAATCTTCGAGGGCAAACACTCCAGAGGAATCACGGCGCAGTTCTTTGAGTTGAACTTTCATGTTGAGAAGGAGACCAAGGTCTCTTGCCATGGTACGAATGTAGGTTCCTGCCTCACAATGGACTCGGGCGATCATATCCTTGCCGGAGGAATCAAGAGGTTCAAACTGGAAGATTTTTCTGGTTCGCACCTGAACCTTGACCGCTGAAACTTCTGGTGGAACGTTGTAGACCCTTCCGGTCAACCTCGCCATTGCTTCACTGAGCGCTTTAGGATCGACTTCTTCAGCAAACCGAAACACACAGATGTATGACTTCTTGTGGTTGAGGATTTTCTTGGTGACCTTCATTGCTTTTCCAGCCATGAGGGGGAGCACACCTGTGGCAAAAGGATCCAGTGTCCCTCCATGGCCCATTCGCTCAAGACCAAACAAATCCCTTGCCCATGCTGCGACTTGGTGAGACGTAGGGCCTGCTGGCTTGTCGAGCAGAATAAAACCGGCGGCTAAGCGTTGCTCGACATCCCTTGCGTCGGGGTGAATTCCAACTGCTTCATTCGTGGTTGCGCTGTTGTCGAGAAGATGATGTGTCATAGAGAAGCCTCCAATTTTTGAATCACTGCAGAGAGCACTTGTTCCCTGCTGAGAGTTGTTGCATCGAGTACTATGGTATAGGGTTCGCGCTGTTCAGGCAAGAGACCGTACAACTCCATGAATCGCTCTGCGTCGACCGCAGTTCGCATTTCATTGGCGTGCAGGGCCTCTTCCAGAGTGCATTGCTCCCGTGCCACGACTCGGTTGGCTCGTTCTTGGTCGTCGACCTCGAGCCAGAGGCGGACGCAATCAAGATCAAGCTTGTAGGCCCACCATCCCGAAAGGCGAGATTCCACAATGTCCTCCGCATCGTTCAGTGACATACGTTCCTGCAAAAGGGCATCGAGTTGGCGATCAACATCTAAATCGCTCTTGCATAATTCTCCAAACTCCGCAAGGCTCAGACCACGTCGCTTCGCCTCTTGACGAAACACTTCACCGCCATTGAGCGAGGTCCAACCAAAATGGTCCATAAGGCCGTTTACGAGGGTGCTCGTTCCGCTTCCTGGATGGCCAGAGACCGTGATCTTGACCATGCTTACACCCATTCGTGGCGGCAGACATCGCAACGTTTGGTGCGTGGCCCTAAGGTTGAAATCATGTCCATCCCACATTCTGGGCATTCTTTCGCCGCAGTGTTGCTGCTGGCTTTCGGAGTGCTTTCAACTTCAGAGGATGCTTCCTCAGTGTTTGATTTGCTGGCTTTCCGGTTTGAGTTTTGACGCTGACTTCGTTGCTGCCGTCTGCGGGCATCGGCGCTTTTGGTCTTGTTTTGACCAGCGACCAAGTGCAAAAGTGGTTCCTTGATGGTTTCACCTGACTTCACCATTGGATGGGATCGGTATCGGAACAATTTGATGTGACGGTCAACAACTCGACCAAGCGGTGCACTCATGCAAATGTAGGTGCAAATCCATGCTGGGAAAAAGAGAAATTTGTCTTCAAGAAGGTTCCATTCTGTGTTCCATGGGAGGGACACATAGTCGACACGGAAATTCTCAACGGTTGTGGTCAACCAGGCAAAGATTGCGATGATGAACACCATGGTGAACATCATCGGTTTCATGGCACCCATTTGCACCTTGAGTTGTTCTGGCATCATTTGTTGTTGAAGCGTTGTTGCCTTTTCTTGCAAGATTGGGTCACGGCTCACTCGAGCGTCATTCATCATCATGCGGACTTGGCGTTGTCGGTGGCCAATGTGCGCTTGAGCCATGGGGTCGGTGAAGACATTTCTCAACACGGTGTTCATGGTCATGGAAAAGGTACCTAAGATCAGCACCGTGAACACGAAATAGGATTCTTCAGGAAGGATTGGAGCGAGGATTGGGTCCGCAATTGAGCCGAGCGAATTCCGGATTCCTGGATTCATGATGAGCAAGGTCATCATGACCATGACACCCAACATCATCAGCATTGAACCGCCGGGGGGTTGGGGTGGAGGCGGTGCGTTGCCGTTTGCCATGGTGAGTGGGCAACGCACGGGGGGCATGAAGGTTGGGTTTGTTTTCTCTCCGGTAGCGGTGCATTTTGCGGTGAAATTGGCGAGGGTTTCAAACGGGAGCGCTGGCGTGGCTAAACCATGCGTCGCAGAGAGCCGTTGGACATCGACCGGACATGGCAACACTCAGTCCCTGTACCAATGCCCAATAGGCCAGTGTGCGTAACTGAAGAAGAAGCCATCGCTCAATTGGCCCGTCTGCCCCATCCGCCTCGGATGTTTTTGTGGACGGATGCTGAACGGCGCTGTTTACCAGGCTGGGGTTTTGTCGCCAGCGTTCGCCAGGGCGTTCCACCTGAAGGCATTGAAGCAGAACTCGATGCTTGGAAAGGTCAGTACCCTGATGCGTGGTTGGCTGTGGATTTGCGTGACGGGGTGATTCCACCCTCCACATCCAATCCCCTTGATGCTGTGCTTGGAAGACTTGGACGTCCAGTTCTCATCCTTGTCAGTCGTTCATCCGATCACGAAGATTGGCCTCAATGGGTTCTTCCAGAGTGAACAAGCATCCGCAGCCCTCACGCTGAGAGCCTCAACGAACCGGCTCACGATGTGAAATCGTACTTGCACGAACTGCACTCTGTTGCGTCATGTGCGTTCATTGTCATGCAAATTGGGCACATCTTGTCATCAATGGATTCCTCTTCTTCAGCAGCCTCTTCTTCAGC
>Ga0209603_1000325_pt1 | contig 59590 bp, 64 predicted proteins | sample COGITO_mtgs_1206_FD_184812 | JGI IMG/M metagenome (GOLD analysis project Ga0209603, IMG submission 184812) | Pelagic marine microbial communities from North Sea - COGITO_mtgs_120607 (SPAdes) (version 2) | ecosystem: Environmental > Aquatic > Marine > Epipelagic ...
TTACTATTCCTCCATATCAAATTCAAATGCTTCATCAAAGCCATTCATTATGTATTCAGCAATGCAGTTTGTTATTGTATATTCATCAGGGGTATCGGTATGCTTGTGCGCCCTATGATAACCTGCACATGTACCTTGCTCGACTATCTGCTCTATCAGTTTATAAATTTTAATTCTCATTGCGATACTCCACCTCATCTTGCATTACTTTGTACATAGCTGGACGCATGGTTTTCTGCTGCGTGTCTAAGATAGCTCTAAGGTGGTATGGGTTTAAGCCAGCAATTGTCACATACCTCAAAGGCTCGTCACCCTCCTTGCCGTAAGTTCCCCATTTGGCATGCAGCCTTATCACTTCGTGGGGGTAGTCGGTATAAATAGTTAGCAGCTCTTCGTCGCCGTTAGCAGAGCATCTAACGTAGTCACAGCCGCCATCAAGCATGTACTCTTTGCCGTTGGCATCTGTATGGGTCACATAATCGTGACGATGGATGGATTCAAGTATTGTGCCGTCAGGTGTCCGCATTCTACTGTTTAATATTGCTAGCTTTTCTTTCTTCTCCTTCTCTCTTCGTAATAATTCTGAACCACAGGGTTCTTCTCTACCTGTCTTCTTCTTACCAAAGATAGCATCGTAGTTATCTTCGTACTTCTTTTTGTCTGTGGGGCGTTGCTTGTCCCCCTTACCACCGTGCGTCTGGCCTCTACTCATAATCTTCACCCACTAACTCGATAAGGCGTGACAGGTACCACTCAGCTTTCTGGAGGTCTTGCAGTGGGTCGTAAGCGTGCTTGGTCTCATAGCGCCAGAGGTACTTCATGCAGTTGCCCTTGAGATAGCCCGCGAACGCTGCGGTAGTCATGCTCTCCTCAATAGCTTCGATACACTCGATGAGACCTGACTTGTAGTGGTCGGGGTTTATAGCATCGTCTTTCTCGTCTTCTTCAGCTATATCAGCAGCATCTGTTTCCCGCATGTACTTGTTATACTCTTCTTCGGCGTCTTCTTCTTTTCCCCAGTGTGTGGCAGCGCACTCCAACCACTTTGCTTTGTCTAGCGAATATGCTGCGGCGTCTCGCTCTTCTTCGGCTGCGTCCAGATACACCCGCATAAGAGACTCATCTATTGTTGGCGTTGCGGCTTTAACAGCCTCTGCACCTAGGTTAAACCCTTGCTCCACCGCTTCTACCACAAAGTCTACTATTGCGGGACTTTCTTTTCGCAGTCTTTCCCATTCGGCATCCAACGCGCCGCGTACTTTGGATTCTGATTTTTCATTGCCCATTTGTGTTCTCCGAGTAATTTTTCTATGTCGTTCATATTGGTTTCGTTTACTACGTACGCTAACCCGTACGCAGCGTTTATCTGGTCTAGGTTCATCTGCTGTAAAGCTGTTGGTGTGTTCTTACCCGCCTTACATTCGATACCAAAGAACTTCCCGTTGTAGCAACCTACTATGTCAGGCACTCCGCTCTTACCATATCCCCCAGTAGCAGGGAAAAAGTAGTAACACCCTAACGCTTTCAGTTGCTCAACTATCTTCTTCTTGACCTTACCTTCCGGCGTCATCGCCATACTTATCTCCCATCTCCTTTACTTCTTTAACAGCGGACTCTATTCGTAGTAGGGTATCCCAACACGGCGCGTTTACCTTATTAATAAAACTGGACACCGTGTTGATGTGTACTCCTGCTATGTCTGCTATATCCTGACGCCTACGGGATACGTAAGCGTCTATTCTTATTTTTTCGTAGATCGGATAAAGGTCGCTCATTGATACCAGTTCTCAGTTCGGGCGGGGGCAGTAACCTTGTCCCGCAGTGGTTATGTACACGGTGTTAGTTCCCCAACCTGACTTCCATTGGCATATTACATCCCCAGAAGGGTACCGTTGTTCAGATATTTTTGTCCACCAGTTAGCATTGGCGGTGCTTGCTAGGGTTAATAGTGTTGCTATCAATAGATACTTCTTCATATGTACATCCTCAGTTGTTTTGTATACATGTGTATACAGTTAGTTATTTCAATACCCAAAAAGTGTGTTCGTCAATACGCCTACCAACACCTTCTATAGTGGGGGTCGGTGGAGTGGGGTCGCATAGGCATAACGCAGCAACGCGCCCTGCCAGCCACTCGGGTAACTCATTTACCTCATAGTAGCGCAGCATTTGCTCCTCGTCAACACAGTCTATGCCTATACATGTCACCTCGGCCTTATTGGTGGCGGTAAGTATCTTTACCCTGTAGATAGTATCAGTACCGTCAGGATCACCCATAAACGTATCAGTCTGTGACATAGAATATAGTCCTGTCGTAGTGGTAACCAACACCTTCTATGTATTCCTTCTCATCGCACATAGATAGTAGGGATAACTTACCTGCAACCCATTCGGGTAGAGTGTCTTCGGTGTACTCAATCGTATCGCCTATCTCCTTACCTGAGTGAGTCATAGAGTAGTTGGGGTTGCGATTAATGCCATCCATCATGGCCATACTAAATACCTGTCTACCCCTAGACTCGTACACACGCACACAGTAATCGGTAGCGGCTGCACGTTGAGCGTTAGCTGACTCATACGCCGCCATCTCATCACGTAGCTGTCTAAGGTGGGTCTCGAACTCCTTGTTAAGAAACCCCGTACCCATATCCAGTAGGTGAACCAACTCCTTATATAACGGCATAGCTTGCGTGTTCTTTACGTTGTAAGACTTGACCCCAATTTCATCGGTCAGTAGGTCAGCGTTACGGCGTAACTTGTCGAGTCCCTGTCTCGCTGCGGTAACGTACTCTTCCCGCGTTATCATAGTCAACTCCTTATGCGTTACCCTGCGTAGGTACTTCTTGGCGTTCTTGATCGCCTTGTTTATATCTTTTGACGCCGCTGAATACCGCTCACGCTTGCCTCTAGCGTACTTGTTGTTGTCTACGGTGTGACTCCACACGGTGTATATCAACTCGGAGTCTATAGTTACTGTGTTCTCACCCCACCTGTACTTGGCGGGGTCATGGACGGTTATTACACCCATACAAAACGTATCTTCTGGCATGTATACGAATGCCCTAAACGTCTCAGTACCCGCTGCGTACCCCTCTACTACTTCGCACCCTCGGAATGCTTTCTTTACCCCATCCACAAACTCCATGAACTTGGGGCGTGCGCACGCTCTTGCGGTGTTTACAGTATCTACGTAACCAGAGCGAGTACTAAGCGCATCTACTCTATAAAAGTACGCCTCCTCGTACGTCCCCGCTTTAACTTTCGCCCGCGTTTCTGCTGGTCTAATTTCAGCCATTACATATCTCCCGATTTGATGTGTACTGCCTTACCTACATCCGGTACGGCAAACTTGTTATTGAGTATTGTCCACAACACGGGACAGTCCCACTGACCCCAACCGGAATACAAATCCCCGTCAGTCAACACAACACACGCCTGTGGTTTGATGCTGTGCTCGGTCATGTAGTCGGTGACACACGTAACATCAGTGCCACCACCTCCCGCTGGTTTGGTGGACGTAACCAGACCGTCTAACTCGTCTAGTGCATACACCTCGTCACCCACTACCTTGTGACCCCAGTACAGTAAGCGTATCTTTTCAGGGTGTACGGTGTCACATATAGCCTTGACCTCTGATAGGAACGCGGTCAGGTCTGCCCGTTGTATGGAACCGGACGTGTCAACTGCGATCACTAACTCGCCAACCTGCTGACTGATACCAGTAGGCATATAGATACCCTGACTCATTAACCTACGGTTGGGGCGTGCGTATGTAGAGTAGTCACTACCTGCACACGTAGTCTGGATAAACTCACGCAACACCTCGCGCCAATCTACCTGCGGCTGTAGTAACTCGTCCAGACCTAGGTCACCCGTAGAACCTACCTTACCTGCGACCATCGCGCCCTGACGTATAGCCTCGTCAATGTCTCGCGCCAACTCGCGTTGCTCCTCCTCGGATAGTTCCTGCGCACCTTCCCAGTCGTGCTCGTCCATACCACCTGACCCGTTAGTGGGTGTGCCTCCACCCTCCCCGGTAGACCTTTCGTTCTCTTCCATGTCCTTACGTATTAGGGTGAACACTTGAGCACTGTCCATGCCAGAGTACTTGTCATCTATAAGCCCCCCATCGGGTAGCTTGGCGAACCCATCGCGGTTGTCATCCCTGATCTTGAGGTTGATCACGTAGTCGCACGCCATGTTAGCGGTATGCGCGTCTATCTGCCACAGATGCTTCCATGTAGTTAGGTGACTGTATAGCTTGTGATAGTTCTCGTGTAGTACCAACCCACGCAATTCGGGGTCGGTCAGGCCAGCTACAAACGCACGTCCGTACTTCTCATCACGTCCATTAGTACACGCCGTAGATACGTCGTCACATATAGTCTTGTCGCCGATCATCAGTATGCCCGCTAGTGCTACATACTTGGGGTTACCCATGATGGCCACGACTGCCTTAGACAGTCGCTCTTCTGCTGAAAGTTTCTTACCGATAGCTAACATTATATTCTCCCCGTAAATACTCGGATTCTACGTCCACATCTGAAACACCCTGACACCCAGTCACCGTTAGGTTGGGAGCACCGGCAATACCTATCGCGGCGCTCCTCTACGGTGGTGTACTTGCCACTTGTCCTAAACTTGCTAGGGTGTAACCTGAGTTGTAGCATTTCGCTACGTGTGATCTTCATACCACGTCTGCCGCGAACATGTAGTTGTTCTTCATCGCCCACTGCGTAAAGTTCTTACTCTGCATTACGATGGAACGCTTGGCGTAGCTGTTGCTGCGTACACCCATAGCGAATAGACCCTGCGCTTCCTTATCGAGTCGCTCCAAGTACGTCACCCAGTTATCCACCCAGTCACGATCCATAGCACCCAGTGCTCGGTACACAACCATACACACTGCCGATGCTGACTCGGGTACCTTGGCGTCGAGTGGTGACTGCTTAATAGAGGATAGACTAGGTAGCTGGTCTGCTAACTTGACAAACGCCATCATGTCCATAGCTGCGCGGTCACCTATCGTACCCATCAACGCTGCTGTTAACGTGTTGTCATCTAAGTGCTCACGTTGGTGAAGCCAATCACTCGCAGCTTCCAACGAGCGGGGGGTAACAAAGGCGGCGCGTTGCTGCTTGGGGTGGTAGATGTACGGGTTGTCATCAGGGTTCTTCACATCCTCGAAGCCTTGCATTACTTGTGGGAACTCACGTACGAAACCTAACACTGACGGATGAAAGTTGTTGTTGATGCCATAGTCGATCCACTCGGTAGCGTCTGACTTACGCATGGTAACAACAGACATACGGTTACGGGCATGGGGAGGGATAATGTCACCTACACCCTCTGCACCTAGGTTGGTGGTTGCGAACACGATGCTACCCTCGGGTAACTTCTTAGTGCCTACCTTACGTTCTAGCATGGTGACTAGCGTACCCAACTTGACTGCTGGATTGCCCTTACCCCACTCATCGAACATCAGGATCACTGGCTTGTCTAGGTGAATACCAAACTCCTCATTGGGTAGGTAGGACACATAGCCTTCTTCTGTATTGAGGTTAGGGATACTAAGATCGCCTAGGTCTTTCGTCGTGCAATCAAAGTAGCACGGTACATGGTTGGGGAACTTATCTGCTAACGTCTTTAACAGCGTTGACTTACCAGACCCCATATGCCCTTGGACTAACACGGTGCGCTCGGTGCCGCCTGTTGCGATTAGGTTTACAGTCTGGTCGATAGATAGTGCGTACATAGCTGATGTATTCATAATAGTATTACTCTCTTGGTTAGTTTGTATACATATGTATACAGGTTGGTGTTACTTGTTAGTGACAGTGTGATCAACATCAAAGTCGTATTTGTCGAACACCACATACTCACGGGTGTCCCTGTGCTTAAAGTGGTGCGCCACCTCGGTCGAGTACATATGCATATAGTCCTCGGGGTTGTCCATACCTAGGATAATAGCTTCCTCGAACGCTACATTGGATGCGCCCTCGGCACGTACACGTATTATACGGTCAACTACATTCTGCCACTTGGACGTACATGGGTTCTTAATTTTCATTAGAACACCTCCATTACGCGACCGCTCTCGGTCACGACTTTATAGTAAGACACACGCGGGGTACGCGTAGTGCGTAGGTAGTTATAGTGCTTGGTGCGCTTGTAGTTGCGCACACGTAACACGGTCTGCCCGTCTAGGTTACCCAGTATGGGTCTGTCGCTTGAGTCGAACGCTTCAATATAAAACATTACATCTCCTCCAGTTCATTAGCATCAGCAGACTCAGCTACCCATGAGAAATCCATATTGCGGCTACTAGTGAACAGCTTGACGCTACCGTCCTCGTTGAGTAACTCGTTACCGTCCTCGTCAACTTTGTAGAACTGTATGTCCCACACTGCGATTGAATATTTTTTGTCCATGATTACATCTCCAACGATGGTAGTAACTTGAGGGCGTTGTCTACTACCCTTTTCGTTTCGACACGCAGTGTCTCGTTAGTACGTAACCCATCGGGTGTGACGCCACGGAGTGCCTCTTCTAGCGTCAGGCGCATCTGCTCCATCTGGCTGTCACCTGTTACGTTACACACACTGAGCATATCAACCATGTCGAGCACGTTATCGACTAGGGTATCGCGGAACACTTTCTTCTTATCATCCCCGCTGTAATCGAGACGGTCGGACATATTGGTCAACGCCTTGTGCGTGCGCTGCCACACATCGTCCATAGCTGATACCAGTTGGCGTTGGTAGTAGTCGTTATAGTGATCCTCCAACACCTGCTTCTGCTCATTGCCTACATCGACACGGAAGTCACCCACATCGGGTAAGGGTATATAAGAGATGCGGAACCCAAACTTGTTACTGATAGAGTCGGGCGTGGGGTAGTCATTGCGTACAAACAAGTCACCCAGCCGTGCCTGTGCCCTGCTTATCTCCCAATCGTAGTTGGTGACAAACAAACCGGTCATGCGTCTGAACTCATCCTGCAAGTCGGTCATCTGTTGGTGATAGTCGAAGTACTGCGCGGTCGGTAGCAACCGCATACCCGTATCGCTCCACGGCATAGTCATGCTGTAGTGTATGTTACGTGCATTAGCAGTGAATTTGTGGATGGCGTCTAACTCTTGGCAGTGACCTAATAACTTCTTACTCACTGCTGCGGTGCCCTTGTCCGCATAGTTCTGATCGGTAACAGTAGCAGAGGCACGCTTGTCCTTCTTACGTCCTGTCCACTGACTGACTTGTAGCTCTACTAACATTGCACTCGATCCGATGGACGGTGCGCTTGCCTGTGGTGCATTAGATAATGTATTCATAATAGTATTGCTCTCTTGGTTGGTTTAGTTTGTATACATATGTATACAGTTTGGTGTTACTCGGCTATGTCACTACATAACATTTGGATATTCTCGACCCGTGCCCGTGAAACGTGTACAAGGGAACCATCGAGACACACTTGCACATAGCGCCTAGTCATAAATATGACGTTACCAGACTCACCGGCTAGTGGGGCAGACAGAAGCACAATACCCTCTTTCTTGTTTATCCACTGCGTAGTGAAGCTGGCCATAGTCTGGCGGTAAAACTTTAACGTGTCACGGGTAAAGAAATGTTCTCCCAGTATGCCTGACTGCTTGATCTGCAAAGGGGTTGGCTTTCTCATAATGTGTAATCCTATATCTGTTTTGTATACATATGTATACAAGTTGGGTTGCTTGTCAGCGACAAAAATGTAATGCGGTTAATCGCCTTTACATCAACCATTATACGCCCTTATCAGCTTATGTCAAATGTTACACAAACGTGTTGTTTGGTGGGTAGAAGTGTATTGTTCTGTAATGTTCCATAATGTTCTACTGTGTAGGTGGGTAAGTCATTGATTTCCTTACAATGTTCCAATGTTCCTTTTTTAACAGAATTACTTGCCGATATATTTTGGCGTAAGAGAGTGGAACATTAGAAAGATTTCCAATAATAGCTAAGTAGTTTTTTCCAGCGGAACATTACAATTACTTTTTAAAGAAAGTATATATATAAGCACTTCTGCTCACTCCTGCATATGTAGCTTTATAGACTAACTGCCATTAGATACCACCAGATACAACCGCAGTATAATGTTCCACACTTTGTCCAAAAACGGGAACATTAGGGGAACATTACGGGAACATTACAACTTTTTTGGAACATTACAAATGGAACAATTGCTTGTATACATATGTATACACAAACGTGTCTAAACGTGCGTAGACGTGCCATGTCCGAGGCGCAACGCGGATCACCAACTGGTATCAACGTGTTATCCTGTGACGTATAACCTTGCCCGGGGCGGAGGCGCAACGCGGATCAACAACTGGTATCAACGTGTTATCCCGCGAGGCGCTACGCGGATCAACAACTGGTATCAAAAAGTACTTTTTGGTAGGCGAAAAAAAAGCCCCCTTTCGGAGGCTTATATTGGTGGGTTTTAGTGAGATGGTTCGACCGGAGTATTTACAATCTTTAACGCTTTAGCCAGTAGTGCGGTCAGTGCTACAACATCGAAGGTAGGTGCCTCTTCGCCTTGAGCCTTTTTGTTTGCCTGAGTCAGTAACTCGATTATCTTCGTGTTGTTATTCGATGACGCCTCAGTCGGAGCGTTCGGAGTCTGAGGGGCTTTAGTCTTCGCGGTAGACTTGCTGGCCTTGTAAGCGGCATCCTGTCGCAATCGCATTGCGTTCCGATCATCGGTGACGTACTTATTAAGTTTGATGCTGACCGTTCGCTTGTCTGCCTTGTCGCTATCGCTCAGGGCTTTAGTCGGCGTCCCTGCTAGTTTGATAGCCTTCGCGCCCATGCCCTTCAGTCGCGCCGCCATGATAGCCAACCGTAGTTCGTTGTTCGCCGTGGACTTGCTACCGTCATGTTCTTTTCCTACCGGTATAAAGTCAGTCCATAGCATGCCATCGGCGTGCATTTGATCATATGCCGCTTGAGCCGCTTTACGTGCTGAACTGTCGGAGCGTGTAGCTTTAGTCAATAAAGTTTCAGCGGCTTTAGTAAAACGTGTTGGGATAGTGTTGTCGTTATTCATAATGATTTACTCTTTTAGTTTATCAACCGCGTGATTGCTGTTGATGGTTCCCATAGTAACAGGTTTACGTGTGATTACAATAGATAGCCTGCTATCGCTGTATACATATGTATACTGAAACCCACGAATCGGCACAATCCGATACCCACCCCGCCCCCATGCACCACTTCAGACAGACCGGAGTCCCGTGTGCTCTTATATTACTAATATACTCAAATAAATCGTATTTTTCTCAAAATGGAACCCCCACCCCCTCTATATAGGAAGACCCCCCACATCACTTTAAAAACACCTTGTGAAAAAAATTTTATACCTTATTATCAAGGTATGGATAAAGTCGATAGCAGCACAGTTAGGGGACGTGTAGGGGAATGCCTTGTAATCTACCTACTCGAAAAAATGGGCGTAGAGTGCCACCACGTAGACCGTTCCGGCGTAGACTTGTGGTGCCAGTCGCGTAACGGAGATGTGTTTACCGTGCAGGTCAAATCGGCGAACCGGAATCCTAGGTTATCTCGCTATTCGTATAACCTCCGTACGACTAAGACCGCAGACTTCTACGTTTTCGTAGCTTTAGACACGGAGCGCCTGTTCGTGCAATCTATAGACGAGGTAACAACTGCCGGTGCCAAGCAATTTGCGGCCAGTAAGTTCACCAAAGAAAAAATGGAACAGGGATTAGAAAGGCTAAGTAACTTTACGAGTCGTACGCAATAAGAGCAAGACCAACAACAGAAATAAAACACATAACGGTAGTAACTAAAACAGAAAAGCAGATCACGGGAGCCTCAATTGAGTAGGAGTAAGGTGCCATTTTAAACCAATCAGTTATGATTACTAATGCCCTTTTTTCATGTAAGTCATATCATATATGGTATGGCCACACTTTTAGCATGCAATAATTCGCCTTAGTTGGCACTTTTACGCACCAAACCCCCTATGCCAGACATATGCTTGTTTCCAAAAAACAAGTGTGTTATAAATGCACCTCCGGTGAATAACCTGCGATGTACGATATGACGATTAAACTCGAACCCGAGCTTGGGGTTCCGCTTTTTGATGACGATCCTGCGGTGGACTTGACTGTCCGTACCGTTGCAGCAACAACTACAGCCTTAGAGCTAGCAGAACATGGGTTAGAATTGAAACCCAACAAAGAAGACCAAGACGTAGCATCTAAACTTGCTATAGCGTACGCCGACGACCCCGAAAAAACATCGAAGAAAGCTACAAGTAAGCGTCTAGCCCAGCTTACACCTGCCTCATTGGTACTTACAGGGAACATTTTGACTGAATTTGGTCAGTCTGTTGTCCAGTCTGCTACTACTGTGCGTCACCTCATCACCAACAAACTCATCTTAGAGACCGAGAACCCCGACCCCAAGGTACGAATACGGGCATTGGAGTTACTGGGTAAGATTTCAGACGTGTCGTTGTTTGCCGAGAAGTCAGAAGTGACTGTTACACACCAGTCAACAGACGATCTGAAGGCAAAACTACGACAAAAACTCGAAAAGATCGTAAATCCTGTGGATGAGGTGGTGTTGGACGGAGAAGTTATAGACATAGACGCCGAATTAGGGGTAAGTAAGGATGCCTAAGACGTATATCCATGTGAACCAACACAAAATCCGTGCCAATCTCAAGAATGGGACGAACGAACCCGTAATCACCGTAAAACAAGGCAAGAAAAACACGTACTGTAACTCTGTAACTATAAACGGGCCGTCTGAAGTGCTGCAAAGTACCACAGACAAGCCGATTTTGAGTTGTGGGGCGCGAGTAGTCATGGTAACTACCGCTGATGTGACGATAAATGACTGCGCCTAGCACTCCTGAAGCTTTTACGCAAGAAGAAATCCAGCGTATGTTGGATAACATTGACGACTTTACGCCGGACGAGGTGGTAGAGATAGAAAAACTGTTCGATGAACTGGACAGTAGGCGTACAAATAAAGCCGCATATGACGATTTAATTGAGTTTTGTAAACTTATGCAGCCTGACTACCTAGTTGGGAAGCATCACCGCATGCTGGCCGACCTATTAATGGCTATTGAGCGTGGAGACAAGGACAGAGCCTGCGTAAATATCCCCCCGCGCCACGGAAAGTCCCAATTAGTGTCCATTTTCTTCCCCGCGTGGTATTTGGGACGTAATCCAGACAAGAAAGTAATGATGGTGTCCCACACTACCGACCTCGCAGTGGATTTTGGTCGTAAAGTACGTAACATTATCTCCAGTGAAGCCTATAGAGCCATATTCCCTACCGTAACACTCGCCAAAGACTCCAAATCAGCAGGTCGTTGGAGCACAAACATGGGCGGAGAGTACTACGCTTGTGGTGTTGGCTCCGCATTGGCTGGTCGTGGTGCCCATTTGCTGCTAGTAGATGACCCACATTCCGAGCAAGACGTAATTAATGGCAACTTTATCGTCTTTGAGAAGGCATATGAGTGGTTTACGTTCGGTGCTCGTACCCGTCTAATGCCCGGAGGTAGCGTAGCTATCATCCAAACTAGGTGGCATATGGACGATTTGACGGGGCGTGTGGTCAAGGATATGGCTCAAAACGAGCGATCTGACCAGTATGAGGTTATTGAGTTCCCCGCGATCCTCGATGTGGAAGATACGACCACCGGAGAGATAGTAGAGAAGCCTTTATGGCCCGAATTCTTTGATTTAGAGGCATTATTACGCACAAAAGCTTCTATGCCTGTGTTTCAGTGGAACGCTCAGTACCAACAGCAGCCTACAGCAGAAGAAGCCGCACTTGTCAAACGCGAGTGGTGGAACGAATGGGAGCACGAACACCCCCCAAGCTGCGAATATATCATCATGTCACTGGATTCGGCGGCAGAAAAACACAACCGAGCGGATTACACGGCCCTGACTACATGGGGTGTCTTTCTAAATGAAGAGACTTCAGCGTATAATATCATACTACTTAACAGTATAAAGCAGCGGTTGGAGTTCCATGAACTAAAAGAGTTGGCCATGCAGGAGTATTCTGACTGGGAACCTGACTCGTTCATCGTGGAGAAGAAGAGTTCTGGTGTTGCCTTGTACCAAGAGATGCGTAGGATGGGACTACCGGTGTCTGAGTATACCCCCCACAGGGGATCAGGCGATAAACTTGCACGCTTAAACTCAGTATCTGATATTGTACAGTCTGGATTGGTATGGGTTCCCCAGACCCGATGGGCTGAAGAAGTTGTTGAGGAGATAGCGGGGTTCCCCTTTGCTAGCCACGATGACTTGGTGGATTCTACGGTTATGGCACTTATGAGGTTCAGGCAAGGTGGGTTTATTCGACTGCCCACTGATGAACCAGACGACATTAGATACTTTAAACACCGCAAGAGCGGGTTTTATTAAGAGGTTAGATCATGGCAATTGAAAAAGGGTTATACGCTGCTCCCGAGAGCATAGAAGAAATTGACGGTGAGTTGATGGAACCAGAACTTGAAATCGAGGTTGTCAACCCCGAAATGGTAACTCTGGATGACGGTAGCGTAGAAATCACTATCATTCCCGGCGGAGATGAAGACGACTTGCTAGGATTTGACGCTAACTTAGTAGAGGCGATGGACGAAGGCGAGCTAACTGAGCTGGCTGACGATCTTATCGGTATGGTAGACGCTGACGTAGAGGGCCGTAGAGAGTGGGCTGAAACTTACGTCAAGGGGCTAGACATCCTAGGGTTCAAGACTGAAGAGCGTACGACTCCTTGGGAAGGCGCTTGCGGCGTTAACTCCCCCCTCCTAGCAGAAGCTGCCATCCGGTTCCAAGCAGAGACCATGAGCGAGACTTTTCCCGCCGCTGGCCCTGTACGCGTAAAAGTATTAGGCGCAGAGACAAAAGAGAAGCTAGAAGCCTCTGAACGTGTTAAGGCGGACATGAACTACGAACTAACCGAGAATATGGTCGAGTATCGCCCCGAACACGAGCGTATGCTGTATAGCCTAGGACTCGCAGGATCGGCGTTTAAGAAGGTTTACTTTGACCCTAACCTAGGACGTCAGGCAGCCATCTATATCCCCGCAGAAGACGTTATCGTGCCCTACGGAGCGTCTAACATTGAGTCTGCGGAGCGTGTTACACATATCATGCGCAAGACTAAGAACGAGGTAATGAAACTGCAAGTAAGTGGTTTTTACTCGGGAGTAGAGTTAGGTGAACCTGAACCGTTCCACTCGGACATCGAAGAGAAGAAAGCCGAAGAAGGTGGCTACGATATTACCGATGATGACCGGTACACTATATACGAAATCCACGCAGACCTCCTTATCGAGGGTATAGACGATGAAGATGGTATCGCAAAGCCCTACATCGTAACTATTGAACGTAGTAACCATCAGATACTAGCTATACGCCGTAACTGGAATGAGATTGACCCCCTGACATTGAAGCGTCAGCACTTTGTACACTACGTATATGTGCCCGGATTCGGCTTCTACGGCCTTGGACTGATTCACATAATCGGTGGGTACGCTAGAGCCGGAACGTCGATCATACGGCAACTGGTGGACGCTGGCACCCTGTCTAACCTCCCCGGCGGATTAAAGTCCCGTGGCCTTCGTATTAAGGGCGATGATTCCCCCATCGAGCCGGGAGAATTTAAAGATGTGGACGTGCCTTCAGGTAGCATCCGCGAAAACATTATGACGCTCCCTTATAAGGAGCCAAGCCAGACACTGCTAGCGTTGCTTAACCAAATCACTACTGAAGGTCGTCGCCTAGGCGCTATTAGTGATATGAACATCTCTGATATGTCTGCAAATGCCCCCGTAGGTACCACACTAGCGTTGTTAGAGCGTACGTTGAAGCCTATGGCTGCGGTACAGGCACGCGTACATTACGCTATGAAGCTAGAGTTTAAGATGCTCAAGGCTATTATGGCCGAAGAAGCCACCGCTGAGTACGAGTATCAGCCCGCTAGAGGCGAAGTATCAGCCAGACAGTCTGACTATGCGATGGTTGATGTAATCCCTGTAAGTGACCCTAACAGCTCCACAATGGCTCAACGAGTAGTCCAGTACCAAGCCGTGTTGCAAATGTCACAACAAGCACCTCAAATATACAACTTACCCCAGTTACACCGCCAAATGATCGAAGTACTTGGGGTTAAAAACGCTGACAAGTTAGTCCCCACGGAAGACGATGTGAAACCTACCGATCCCGTAAGCGAGAACATGAACGCCTTAACAGGTACCCCCATAAAAGCCTTCCTGTCGCAAGACCACGAAGCTCACATTATGGCTCACCAGTCGTTTATGAAAGACCCCATGATCGCAGGAACTATCGGTCAGAACCCACAGGCGCAGCAGATTATGGCAGCTTTGAACGCCCATATCGCAGAGCACCTTGGATTCAGATACCGCGCTCAGATGGAAGACAAGCTGGGTGTCGCCCTACCACCACCAAACGAAGCGTTGCCCGAAGAGATTGAAGTCCAGTTGTCCCGACTTATATCCGAAGGTGGTAAGCAGCTTACCGCGCAACACGAGCAAGAAGCAGCGCAAAAACAGGCGCAGCAGAAGCAACAAGACCCTGTGGTGCAGATGCAGCAGGCAGAACTACAGGTCAAACAACAAGAAGTACAACGTAAAGCCCAGAAAGATCAGGGTGATATGCAGATAAAACAGGCTGAACTACAACTCAAAACCCAGAAGAGCCAAGCGGACATACAGAATGATGCCGCGCAACTTGAATTAGACAGGCAAGAGTTGGAGCTTGATGCTCAGAAAATGGGCGCAAAACTAGCTGCGGACAGAAGAACAGCTAGCACTAAACTCGACCTCGACTTAATGAAGACTCAAAGCGAGGCCGCAAACAAACGTAATAAGGAATAAACATGGCTACTACCGTCCTAGACGTGCTAAAGAAGAAAATCGAAGAGGACATCTCTTCTGCTCAAGAACATCTCAGTGGGGGCGCACCGAAAGACTACGCGTGCTACCGAGAAGTAGTTGGTTTGATTCGAGGTCTCGAAGCCAGCTTAGGGTACATAAACGACCTCTCGCGTAACTATTTGGATGATGACAATGACTGATCTAAGTAACGAAGTAACGGAAGAAGAAGTAGAAGCCCAACTGCCGAAACCTGTGGGATATAGGGTTTTAGTGGCTATGCCGGAAGTAGATGATACTTATGGTAGTAGCGGCATCATTAAGTCGAGTAAGGAAATGCACAACGAGCACATCATGTCGATCATGGGGCTTGTGTTGGATATGGGCGATGGTGCCTATTCTGATAAAGAGCGCTTCCCTACAGGGCCGTGGTGTAAACAAGGTGACTACGTAATGTTCCGCATGAACACTGGAACGCGTTTTAAAGTAGAAGGTGTTGAGTATCGTCTGATGAACGACGATTCAATTGAAGCTGTAGTAAGTGACCCCCGTGGCATAACACGAGCGTAAGGAGAGATAGTATGGGATTTCAACCAGTAGAGTACAAACTTCCGCATGAGCAGGAAGAAACCAAGCTAGAGATAGAGTCTAGCGGGTCAGTAGAAATAGATATAACTGGCAAGAAAGAAGCTAAAGAGTACGAAAACGAGACAAAATCAGAAGAAAAAGAAATAGAAGTTGAGGTTGTTGATGATACGCCAAAAGCTGATAGGGGCCGCAAAGCTTCCGCACCCCCTGAAGAAGTTACCGACGAAGAACTTGAGGACTACTCTGAGAAGGTACGTAAACGCATCCAACACTTCAGTAAAGGCTACCACGATGAGCGCCGAGCGAAAGAGCAGGCTAACCGTGAACGTGAAGAGCTAGAAAACTTTGCCAAGACCCTTGTTGACGAGAATACCAAGCTAAAAGGCGACGTAGGTAAGAATCAAGCTGCTTTGCTAGAGCAAGCTAAGAAAAACTCAGCTATTGAAGTACTTAGTGCCAAACGCGCATATAAAAGAGCGTATGAAGCTGGCGACGCAGACAAACTGCTGGAGGCCCAAGAAAAGTTAACTACTGCTAAGATAAAAGTAGATAAACTGGGTAATTACGAAGAGGGGGCTTTACAACAGGAAGAAGTTCCTGTACAAATGCCTCAAGAGACACGTCAAAAGCCAGATGCCAAAGCGTCCAATTGGGCAAGTGAAAATTCTTGGTTTGGTTCTGATGACGAGATGACAGCTTATGCTATGGGTGTCCATAGTAAACTTGTTAAACAAGGAATGGACACCACAAGTGACGATTACTACGAGACTATTAATTCTCGTATGCGAAACACCTTCCCCGAGGAATTTGAAGGGGAAACTGAAGAGCAAGAGGCCAAAACAACTAAGCGACAGTCAAACGTGGTTGCCCCCGCTACGCGGAGCACAGCACCCAAAAAGGTGCGATTAACGCAGACACAGGTAGCTATCGCTAAGAAACTTGGAGTACCGCTTGAACTATACGCCCAAAAGGTTGCTGAAGAGATGAGGAAAATATAATGGCTAATAACAGACTTGATCGTGAACTAGAAACCCGTGCAAAAACGGTTCGTAAAGCAGCTTGGACTAGGCCAGAGGTTCTACCTTCGCCCCACCCCGAGCAAGGATACGCGTTTCGCTGGATTCGTGTGAGCACCCAAGGAAATATTGATGCTACTAATGTTTCTTCTAAAATACGTGAAGGTTGGGAACCTGTTAAAGCAACAGATCACCCAGAAATTACGCTTGTCGCTATTGAAAACGAAAGATTCAAAGACAACGTAGTTATTGGTGGCCTACTGCTTTGTAAAGCACCTACTGAGATGGTTGAACAACGTACTGACTACTACAACCAACAAAGTAAGGCACAGCTTAATTCTGTGGATAACAACCTTATGCGAGAGAACGATCCTCGTATGCCGCTATTTAGCGAGCGGAAATCTAAAGTTACCTTTGGTAAAGGTACCTAAACTAAAATTTATTTGGAGTAATTCAAAATGGCTCTTACTGCCGCACCATACGGGCTACGCCCCGTAAAACGTGCTGACGGCCTGCCTTACGCAGGTGCTACGACTCAGTACTTGATTGACCCTGCCGGAGAAGCTACTAACATCTTCAACGGACAGGTTGTGTTTATTGGCGCTGATGGATACATCGCTATCGCTACTGGTACTGGCGCTAACGCTGGCGCACAGGCATTCCCAGTTGCAAACAGCTTTACTGGCGCTCTAGGCGTGTTTATGGGTTGTGAGTACGTTAACGCGCAAGGTCAAGTGATCTTTAGCCAATACTACCCTTCTGGCACTACTGGTGTTGTTAAGGCTTACGTTGTTGACGATCCAAACGTATTGTTTCAAGTTCAGTTTGATGGCGCTGTTGACCAGTCTGACATCGGAGCTAACACGTTCTTCGCTGCTGCTCAAAGTACTGCTACTGGCGATACTGCTACTGGTAACTCTACAAGTGCAGTTGAATCAACTACTGTAACAACCACTGCGGCATTCAGAATTGTTTCTGCCGTTTCCCCTCTGACTGATGCCTTCCCTGACGTACTTGTTAAGTTCAACGTCGGATACAACAGTTCAACTAACGCCGTAGGTCTATAAGGAGCTAACTAATGGCTATTTCAAGAGCGCAGTTATTAAAAGAGTTACTCCCCGGCCTGAACGCCCTGTTCGGTTTAGAGTACGCAAAGTATGGTGAAGAGCACAAAGAGATTTTCGAGACTGAAACCTCTGACCGTTCTTTTGAAGAAGAAACTAAGCTGTCTGGTTTTGGCGCTGCACCTGTTAAGGGTGAAGGTTCTGCCATCGACTATGACAACGCGCAGGAAGCATGGAGCGCACGCTACACGCACGAAACCGTTGCAATGGGTTTCTCAATCACTGAAGAAGCGATTGAAGATAACTTGTATGACTCCTTGTCATCTCGTTACACCAAAGCACTGGCTCGCGCTATGGCATACACTAAGCAAGTTAAAGGCGCAGACATCCTGAACAACGCTTTTGCTGGCACTACCTTTGGTGACGGACAAGTACTTTGTTCTACTGCTCACCCATTGGTTAATGGTGGGGTTAACTCTAACCGTCCTGCGGTTGGTTCAGACCTTAACGAAACTTCTTTGGAAGCCGCTGTCATTCAGATCGCTGGCTGGACTGATGAGCGTGGTCTCCTGATCGCCTCTAAGCCTAAGAAGCTCGTTATCCCACCTGCCCTGCAATTCGTAGCAACCCGTTTGCTTGAGACTGAAGGACGTGTAGGCACTGCCGACAACGATCTTAACGCCCTCAACAACAACGGCTCTGTTCCACAGGGTTATGCAGTTAACCATTATCTGACTGATACAGATGCTTGGTTCCTGTGTACTGACGTTCCTAACGGTCTGAAGCACTTCGTTCGTAGCCCAATGGCTACTTCTATGGACGCGGACTTCGATACTGGCAACAGCCGCTATAAAGCTCGTGAGCGTTACTCGTTCGGTGTATCTGACCCATTAGGTATCTTCGGTTCTCCCGGCGCTAACTAATCGCTTAGTAACATGTTGTACTAGGGGGGCTTCGGCCCCCTTTTTTATGTTTGACTTAAAGTTACACACTGTGATATGTTTACCCTTATCGGGAAACAATCCGGTGAATCTGACAGACCCGACTGACGACATGTAGACAGATTTGCCTTAACTCACATGTGAGAACTCTATAATGGCTAATACTACTTTTTCCGGCCCTATCCGCGCCGGTAACATCCGAAACACCGTAGGTACTACTGTAGGTACTGACGTAGCTAACGTAGGCTATGTTGTAATGACTCAACAGCACGTAGCTGACCTATCAGGTGGCGCACTTACTGCATCATCTACTAATATAGTTATTCCCGCAAACTCTAAGATTGTTAACATTCTAGTTGACCTAGAGACGGCTGCTAATACAACTACTAATATAAGTGTTGGTCAAGCGGGTGGAAATAACAATACTTTCATTAACGCTATCGCTTCAGGCACAAGTGTAGGACTTAAAACAATTACCACGCAAGGTGGTGGTACGCTAGAGTGGAAAGATACGGGTTCTTCTGATCTACGTCTTACTGTTACTTCTTCTGCTGGAACTAACGCAGGTAGCGCGGTAATCACTGTAATGTACGCACAGGCGTTTAACACTGCAATTCAACCGTAAGGAGTAGGTTATGTCTTCTGACATTCAATCGACATTTATATCTGCGGCAGTAGCAAGTGCGACGGCTATATCCACCGCTGCGGGAGTAGGTAATAACGCTGCTCTCGTGCTTGTTGGGGGTAGTCCTTTTACCCTTGACGCGGCTAGGAAAATTACTATCACTTCTGCGGGCGACGATAGCGGAAAATCTTTTACTATTGTTGGACTAGATCAAGATGGTAACGCCGCTACTGAAAGTCTTGTAGGCGCAGATACTGGCGTAGTAACAAGTGCTGGATATTACACTTCTATCACTTCTATTACAGCAGTGGGTAACCCTGCGGCCAATGTAAGCGCAGGTACTTCTAACAGCGTAGCAGCTCCTATATTTGGGGGTAGGTTACGTTTGAAGGGTCTATACGCAGTTAACACAGCTACAGCAGGTACTATTACGTTCAGAGAGACTAGCCCTACAGGCAATATCCGTATGCAGTTTGCTACGGTAGCTTCTGCGACTACTTCTGAATACCCTGATGTACCGGACGATGGAATACTGTTTAAAGACGGAGGGTATATAGATTATTCCCCCGCCAACATGTCTTCTATAACTGTGTTCTATGCGTAATTACTACGCTAAAGGCGGGTCAGTAAGTAAAGGCACCGGTATGAAGGGCATGAGCCAGAAGAGCGGCGACAAGCGCTCTACTAAGTCCGGTGCCGGTATGACTGCTAAAGGAGTAGCGAAGTACAGGAAGAATAACCCCGGCTCCAAGTTAAAGACTGCGGTTACCGAGGATAAACCCACTGGCAAGCGAGCAAGTAGGCGTAAGTCTTACTGCGCTCGTTCTGCGGGACAAATGAAACAGTTTCCTAAAGCGGCTAAAGACCCTAATTCAAGGTTGCGGCAAGCTAGGAAACGATGGAAGTGTTAGGAGAATAACATGATGAACAGAAGCTCCATGCAAAAACAAATGATGAGTAAAGGCGGAAAGCTAAACATGGTCAAGGGGAAGGACGGTAAGATGGTTCCCGACTATGCGGCTGACGGCAAGGGCAAGATGAAAGCTGGTGGAATGGCCAAGGCGTATCAAGAAGGCGGCCCAGTAGTCCCCACTAAAGAAGAGTACGAGGCTATGTCTCCAAAAGAAAAAGCAGCCCACGATAAAAAAGTTATGATGCAGAACTTGAATCTTAGTCCTAAAGAGGAAGCAGCCAAGAAAGCTATGATGAAGAAAGACCCAGAAATGGGAAGGAAGAAACCCACCATGAAGTACAAGGAAGGTGGTATGGCTAAGAAGCCAAAGGCTAAAGCTCGCGGTTACGGCATGGCTCGTGGTGGCAAAGTTTGTAAGATGCGCTAATGCGTACTTACTACCGCAAAGAAACTAGCGCGTGTGGGTACAAGGAAGGTGGTACTGTAAAAGACGCGTGCTACAAGAAAGTAAAGAAGCAATATAAAGTGTTCCCGTCAGCATATGCTTCGGGGGCCATTGCTAAATGCCGGAAGAAAAAGGCTGGTAAGTAATGCGTAAGAAGATACGCAAGACAGAGAAAGGTGCTTCGTTAAAGCGTTGGTTCAAAGAGGACTGGAAAGACGTTAGCACCGGTAAGGCGTGTGGTCGAAAGAAGGGAGACGGTCGTGGCACTCCATATTGCCGTCCTAGCAAACGGGTATCTGAAAAGACTCCTAAGACCTCTGGCGAGATGTCTAGCGCCGAGAAGAAAAAGAAGGTAGCCGAGAAGAAGAGTCTTGGCCAACCAGCAGGAAAACCTAGGCGTGTAACAGCCGCCAAAAGGAGAAAAAAGTAATGGGTATGGGCGTCAAGCACTACAAAAAAGACGGTAAAGAACACAAAGGCGGTCTACACAAGATGGCTGATGGGAGTCTTCACACGGGCAAAACCCATACTAAGACTAGTGTAAAGTTGTTCCACTATGGCAATCTATCTAACAAAGCCAAAGTTAAAGCTAAATCAGGATGGGGTAAGTAATGGCTACATCAAATAGTGCGACGTTTAACATGGAGTTCACGGACATTGCCGAGGAAGCGTTCGAGCGTGCGGGACGGGAAATGCGCTCTGGGTACGATTTAAAGACCGCTAGACGTTCCATGAACCTGCTTACTATCGAGTGGCAGAACCGTGGCATAAACATGTGGACTATAGATAGTGGAACTATTGACCTAGTTCAAGGACAGACGCAGTATCCCCTACCCGCAGATACCATAGACTTACTAGAACATCAGGTACGCACAGGCAGTGGCAACGTGGCGACTCAATCTGATCTCAACCTAAGTCGTATTAGTGTGAGTACTTACGCGTCCATCCCTAACAAGTTAACACAAGGCAGACCTATCCAACTTTATATAGAGCGGCTGCGAGATGCCCCCCTAGTAAATGTTTGGCCTGTGCCAGACACCAACGACTACAAATTATACTACTGGCGTATGCGTAGGATCGAAGATGCGGGTAGTGGCGTACAGACTCCAGACATGAACTTTAGGTTCTTCCCCTGCCTAGTAGCGGGGCTAGCGTACTACATAGCAATGAAACTGCCGGAGATGATGGATCGGGTACCCCTACTTAAAGCGGTGTACGACGAGCAGTTTGAGCTAGCCGCAGGAGAGGATAGAGAGAAAGCGTCAGTTAGATTCGTACCCCGTATGGGATATATGTAGTCATGTCTAGCCAATTCGCCTCTAGTAAGAGAGCAATAGCCTACTGCGACATATGCGGATGGGAATACAAACTAAAAGAACTACGTAGTCTAGTTGTCAAGAGCAGAGATACTAACATAAAGGCGTGTCCTGAGTGTTGGAACAAAGACCATCCCCAGTTAAGGTTGGGAGAGTTTCCGGTCAATGATCCTCAAGCGTTACGTGATCCACGACCTGATACCAGTTTGGGTGAGTCAGGAGACTTTAGTAGTAGAGGCACTCAGTGGGGGTGGAACCCTGTAGGTGGCGGATTTGACCCCTATAATTTAACTCCTAATACTTTATTAATTAGTGGTATTATAGGCCAAGTTACAATAACGACTTAATAGGAACAAAACGATGAAAGAAGTAAAAGTAACCAAGAATAAGGGTGTGCAGCCCTACTCTAGTGCGTGTAAGCCGTGCATGGCTGACGTTAAAACTTCCGGTATCAAAGTTCGCGGTACTGGCGCAGCAACAAAAGGCACTATGGCTCGCGGCCCAATGGCGTAAACTATGAACTACACCGAACTAAAAGCCAATATCCAAGACATTTGTGAGAACACGTTCACCGATGACCAGCTTGCTATGTTTACCCAACAAGCGGAGCAGAAGATATACAGCTCGGTTCAAATCCCTGCGTTGCGTAAACTAGATGACGGGCCATTAGTACAGACAAATAAGCTGTATACCTTGCCCAGTGACTTTTTATACACGTATAGCTTGGCCGTTATAAGCAATAGTACTTACACGTACCTGCTGAACAAAGATGTTAACTTTCTGCGGGAAGCCTACCCCGTAAACACTGCGGCTAACTACGGCACTCCCAAATTTTACGCTTACTACGACGAGACTAAGCTAGAGTTTGCCCCTACGCCTGATGCTAACTACGAGATAGAACACATATACGGGTACTACCCTGCTTCTATAGTTACCGCAGGTACTACTTGGCTAGGTACAAACTTCGACTCCGCGTTGTTAAATGGCGCTTTGGTAGAAGCTATACGGTTTATGAAGGGCGAGCCAGACCTTGTTGCGAACTACGAAAAAATGTTTGCTCTGGCTATAGGACTGTTAAAGAACTTGGGTGACGGAAAGTTACGTCAAGACATGTATCGTTCTGGGCAATATAGAGTTACCCCCACTTAGGTAAATACGAATGTCAATCAGCCAAGCAATGTGTACTTCTTTTAAAGTCGCTCTACTAGACGCAGAGATGGATTTTAGTGCGAATACTACACAAACATTTAAGATAGCGCTGTACACTTCTAGTGCTAGTATAGACGCTACTACGACAGCTTACACCACTGATAACGAGGTAGTAGGCACGAACTACGTTGCGGGAGGAAATACGTTAACTATTTCTACTAACCCTACAAACGGAGGCTCTGGCACAGTAGCTTTCCTAGACTTTGCAGACACTACATGGGCATCATCTTCTATTACCGCCCGTGGCGCTTTAATATACAAGGCGGGGGGTACTAACCCTGCGATAGCCGTGTTAGATTTCGGGGCGGATAAAACTACTAAAACCAGCGCCTTTGTAGTGCAATTCCCCGCCGGTGATGCTGCTAACGCCATAGTGCGGGTAGCGTAAACAAATAACTTAGCCGTGTGAGGCCAAACAAATGACAACGCAATATACTCCAATTCTAAAACTAGCCCTGCCAGTGCAGGGTGAACTTAGCGGTACGTGGGGAGATGTAGTAAACGACAACATAACCTCGATGATCGAACAGGCTATTGCGGGACGACTAGTTATAAATACTTGGTCTAGTAACTCCCATGTTTTAACTACTGCTGATGGTACTACCGCAGAAGCTCGTGCAGCCATGCTGTCTTTAACTGATTCAGGTACTCAACTTAGTGCCGCAGGTACTGTAGTCTGTCCGGCTCTAAGCAAAACGTACATCGTTAAGAACGGCGCAGGGCAAATAATTACGGTTAAAACAGCTTCTGGTTCTGGTATTGCTATTCCTAACGGTAAGACAATGCTTGTGTACTGTGATGGTACCAACGTATTAGAAGGCGTAGATCACGTAGTTACGCTCTCTGCGGGCACGCTTACTATTACTGGACTTACTACTTTTGCATCTTTAAAAGGAGCTGACGCAACAACAGTTACGGGCATTCTTGACGAAGATAACATGAGTTCTAACAGTGCTACTAAACTCGTTACTCAGCAGTCTGTAAAAGCGTATGTTGACGCTCAAGTTGGCTCTTTTGATACTCTTGCTGAAGTTCTAGCTAGCGGTAATACTACTGGAGGCGCAGACATTGTTGCTTCTACGGATGACAAGGTTCAGTTCCGTGATGCCGCGATATATATAAACTCTAGCGCCGATGGTCAGCTTGATATTGTTGCCGATACTGAGATTCAAATAGCCGCTACAACTGTAGACATTAATGGTGCTGTAGCACTTAATGGTGCAGTTACTGGAGCTACTAACATTACATTAAGCGGTGAGCTTGATGCGGCTACAGGTGACTTCTCAGGCGCAGTAGATATTGACGGAGCTTTAGACGTAGCAGGAACAACTAACTTAGACGTTGTTGACATTGATGGTGCTGTAGACATGGCTACAACGCTTGCAGTAGCAGGCAATGTAGCTTTTAGTAGCGACTTAGATGTAGATGGAACAACTAACTTAGACGTTGTTGATATTGATGGCGCTGTGGATATAGCGACTACTGCTCTTGTTACAGGTGTTTTGACCACCACTGCGGCTACTGTGTTTAATGGCGGCTTTGCTTCCAATGCTGATTCTATTCTTGGTACTGATAAAAAGGTACAGTTCCGTGATGCCGCGATCTACATCAACTCAAGCGCAGACGGCCAGTTAGATATAGTCGCTGACACAGAGATTCAGATAGCGGCTACAACGATTGATATTAATGGTGCTATCAACGCAAGCGGTGAGATCATTGCGGCTAGTTTGGATATTAGTGGCAACATAGACGTAGACGGCACTACTAATCTAGACGTAGTAGATATAGACGGTGCTGTGGACATGGCTACAACCCTTACAGTAGGCGGCAACGTAGACTTTAACGGCGATCTAGATGTTGACGGCACAATAGAATTTGATGCTATATCAGGCACAGGCTCTGTAGCAATAACGGACATTGCTGATGAAGATGATATGTCTTCTAACAGCGCAACAAAACTAGCCACTCAACAATCTATTAAAGCCTATGTAGACTCCCAAGTAACTGCTCAGGATTTAGACCTGACTGACGGAACTACAAGCATTTCAATCGACTTAGACTCAGAAACTCTAAGCGTACTAGGCGGCACTGGCGTAACCTCTACTGCAAGCGGAAATGGCGTGACACTCGCTATAGACAGCACTGTAACTACGCTTACAGGCTCACAAACTCTTACTAACAAGACCCTTACTTCTCCTGACGTAAACACTCCTGACATTGATGGTGGTACTATAGATGGTACTGTAATTGGTGGGGCTACTCCGGCGGCAGGCTCGTTTACGACCGTAGGCGCTACAGGAAACATTACAGTTGGCGGCACAGTTGACGGCGTAGATATTGCTACCCGTGATGGTGTTTTGACTACCACTACTAACACCGCTAACGCTGCGTTACCTAAAGCTGGTGGAACTATGACTGGCGTAGCTGTTTTTGCAGCGGGCATTACAGAAGACGCTGTAACGCTTACCGGAACCTCTACAACTATTGACATCTCAGCCGCTACTAACTTCGTACACGACCTCACAGGCGCTACTACTTACACGTTTAGCAACCCAGCGTCCACAGGCAACGCCTCCAGTTTCACGCTCAAGATTATCCAAGACTCAACAGCCAGAGCAATTACTTGGCCTTCTAGTGTTGACTGGGCGGGCGGTACAGCCCCTACGCTAACAGCGACTAATAACGGTGTAGATGTGTTTGTGTTCTATACCATTGATGGCGGTACAACCTACTACGGCTTTACGGCTGGTCAGGCGATGGCATAATGGGTAGAGTTGCTGATAAACTTATTAAGGCTAAGACTGCTGCTGTTGCTGCTACGGTAGGCATTACAGGCACCCAGTCTACTAAACTTACGACTATAGATATTTCTGACCCCACTTCAATGTCTATTTTAGATACTAACACGGCAGGTCTTGAAAGCGGTGTTTTTAACGCGGCCATAGATGGTAACCAAGTGTATACAGCGGCGCAGAACAGTGATTCTGTTAATTCTTACGACTTGTCTAATCCTTCTGCTATTAGCCACTCAGATACACTAACAGATAATACTAATCTAAACGGTGCTTATGGCATTGCTATAGATGCTGATAGAGATTTATTATTTGTGAGCGCACATGTAAGTAGTACAGACACGTTAAACTCAATCAACATATCTAACCCTGCTAGTCTAGTTATTAGAGACTCGTTAAAAGACGCTACTAATTTAGATTTTCCTTACGGCATAGCCATAGATACTACTAATGAAATTGTGTATGTTACATCTGTTTCGGACGATTCTTTAACCTCAGTAGACTACTCAGACCCAGATAACTTAGCAATCCTTAGTAAGTTTGCAGATGCAGACATGGACGGAGCTAGAGATGTAGGTTTAGATTTAGCAAACAATCGTGCTTATGTCTGCGCTAATCTTGAAGACAGTATTACCTGTGTAAATATTAGTAACCCTTCTAGCATGAGTAAAGTAGGTTCTCTTATTGATAACACTAATATTGACCAACCCTATGCTATCAAACTAGATTTAGCAAGAAACGTAGCATTTATGACGGCTATTGGCAGTGACAATTTTATTGCTGTAGATATTAGCGACCCCACAAACATGGCAGTTTTAGATACCATTACACATTCAAGTATTGCCAACCCAAGAGGCTTTGACATAGATTTAGTAGGTAATACTGCGTTTTTGTCAAATTTAGGCTCTAACTTTATAACGGCAGTAGATATTTCAGACCCTTCTAGTTTGTCCATAGCAGGCACCTTAGAAAGTTCTGCGGATATAGGTACTGGTTCTTTCTTTAAAATATTAAAATAAAAGGTAATATTATGCACGTTAAAATAGTAAGCGGCTCTGTAGATACGTTCCCATACAGCGTTAGTCAGCTTAAACAGGATAACCTTAATACATCATTTCCTAGTTCTTTAACTGGTATAGACTTATCAAGTTGGGGCGTACAGACAGTTACAGTGTCTTCAAAACCTTCTGTCAACCATAACCAAAAAGCAGTAAGTGAGTCTGCGCCTACGCTAGTGGACGGTATTTGGACTTTAGGGTGGACGGTAAGAGTTTTAACAACAGAGGAAATAGCACAGGAAGCTAAGAATGCCCGTAGTGATCGTGACGAACTATTAGCGGATAGTGATTGGACACAGATTCCTGACAGCCCGTTAGACGACAGCACAAAGGCTTCTTGGGCTACGTACCGCACAGCACTACGAGATGTAACTGAACAGTCTGGTTTTCCTACAGACATAACTTGGCCTACAGCGCCTTAACTATACTTGGAGTAACAACAATGAAATATTTATTATTAGCATTACCCTTGGCCCTTATGGGCTGCAACACCTTTAACGGCGCTGTTGACGGATCACAGCAAATTGTAGGCACTACTGTTGATTCAGCTCAGTCTATGGTTACGGATACAGCTAAAGGCGTTGGTGCAGGATCAGCTACGTTTGTTGAAGGTATTGCCACTGACATCCGCAAAGCGTCTGAGTAAATGTTAGCCGAGATCACCGCCGCCAATGCTGCGTTTAAGCTTATCAAAACTGCGCTTAGTAACGGCAAGGAGCTTTACGACTGTTCAGAAGCGGCGAAATCTTATTTTACTAACAAGAGCGCTATAACCAAGCGCGTTGCTCAAAAAGGCAAGTCTGACCTCGATACTTTTATGGCCCTTGAGAAAATCAAAGAGCAAGAGGAATGGCTAAAGGACTATATGGTCTACGCTGGCCGAGCTGAGATGTATAGCGACTGGCTCAACTTCCAAAGCGAGTGCAAACGGGAGCGAGAGAGAGTCGCTAGGTTGGCTGTACTTAAACGCCATGCCACACTAAAGCTAATTAAACAGTTTGTTACCGTTATAGGTATAGCGGTAGCGGTAATTCCCATAATGATTTACGTAGTAATACTTACGGCACAAGAGTACAAATAATGACCACAGTCAAAGAGATGGAAGTAAAACTAAACGGGCATGAAAAAGAGTGTGCCGTTAGGTATGCCAATATAGAAAAGCAATTAGACCAAGGCAATGCCAAGTTTGATAAAATTAACACTCGATTTGATGCTGTTGATAAGCGGTTGTGGCTTCTTTATCCCTTTGTGCTAGTTTCTCCTCTCGTAGAGAAGTTATTCCAATGAGTATATTAAACTCTTTAATAGCACCCGTAACTGGTCTTCTTGACAAGTTTATTCCTGATGCCGATACAAAACAAAAGATCGCGCACGAACTAGCGACTATGGCCGAAAAGCACGGGCAGGAAATAGCACTAGCGCAAATTAAACTTAACACTGAAGACGCTAAAGGCAATTGGTTTCAATCGGGCTGGCGGCCAGCAACTGGCTGGATTTGTGTTGCTGGATTTGCCGTAAACTTCCTTATTTCGCCATTAGCTGCACCTTTAGGAATAACAATACCACAAGCGGATACCACGGTTATGTTGCCTGTATTGCTTGGTATGTTGGGTCTGGGTGGTATGCGCACTGCGGAAAGGATGAAGGGTAAAGGCAAATGAAGTACTTCAAACTCTCAGATTTTAACTGCCAACAGACGGGTAACAACGAGATGTGCGAGGATTTCTTGGTAAGACTTGATAACCTACGCGAGGCTTGTGGGTTTCCGTTCGTAATTACTTCGGGCTACAGAGACCCTAGACACAGCATAGAAGCACGAAAAGCTAAACCCGGAAAGCACAGTGAGGGCATTGCTTCAGATATACGTATCTCTAACGGTGCAGAAGGGTATAAAATAGTCTCTGAGGCAATGAAGGCTGGGTTTACTGGCATTGGAATTGCTAAGACATTTATCCATGTAGACGACCGAAAAACTACTCCGGTTGTCTGGTCATACTAGTAGGTAACCTATGCCCCTTAAAAAACTACAGCTAAAACCCGGTATTAACCGTGAGAACACCCGCTATACTAATGAGGGCGGTTGGTATGAGTGCGATAAAGTCCGGTTTCGCCAAGGTCTGCCGGAGAAGATTGGGGGGTGGCAGCGTATATCTAACGCTACGTTCCTCGGCGTATGCCGATCTCTGTGGAACTGGGTTACCCTAAGTAGTCAGAACCTGATCGCCGTAGGCACTAACTTAAAGTACTACATTGAGAACGGTGGCGCTTACAACGATGTCACACCATTACGTGCTACTGTAACCCTGACTAACCCGTTTGAGACTACTAGTGGTTCGCCTATAGTAGAAGTTACTGACGCCAACGGAGGCTATATTGACGGGGACTTTGTTACGTTTAGCGGCGCAAGTGCTGTAGGGGGTCTCACTCTAAACGCCGAGTATCAGCTAACTGAAACTACAACAAACAACGTATATACAATAGATGCAGGGACTAACGCCAGTTCAAGTGCTACAGGTGGCGGCACAGTAACGGCTGCCTATCAGATCAATGTTGGCCCTGCTTTTGCTGTCCCCCTAGTTGGTTGGGGGGCTTCAAGTTGGGGTGTCGGTGCGTGGGGCGTAGGTGACTCTTCTACTAATAGCCTACGTATATGGAGCCAAGCTAACTTTGGAGAAGATTTAATACTTGCTCCTCGGGACGGCTCTATATACCTTTGGGATGCCACAAACGGGGTAACCACTAGGGCAGTAGCTCTTACAGGTACGGAAGTACCAACGTCACAGAAGCTAATCCTCGTGTCAGACGTTAATCGGTTTGTATTTGCTTTCGGTGCTAACGACCTCGGTTCTTCCCAGCCTAACCCTATGCTTATTCGTTGGTCAGACCAAGAAGACGCTACTAACTGGTCACCTTCCTCTACTAACCAAGCGGGAGACCTCATACTATCTAACGGTACAGAGATTGTAGCTGCTCAACAGGCGCGTCAAGAAGTACTAGTATGGACAGACTCCGCTCTGTACGCGTTACAGTACGTTGGTGCTCCTGCCGTGTGGACTGCGCAGTCCGTTGGTGAGAATACATCTATTGCCTCGCAGAACGCTGTGGGTTGGGCTAATGGCGTGGCTTATTGGATGGGTCGAGATAAATTTTACATGTACGATGGACGTACCCAACCGCTCAAATGTGACTTACGAAGGTTTATATTCAACGACTTTAACACCCTACAGTACGAGCAAGTATTCTGCGGTACTAATGAGTCCTACCACGAGATTTGGTGGTGGTATTGCTCCAGCAGTTCTAGCGTAGCCGACAAATATGTAGTGTATAACTATGTAGAAAAAGTATGGTACTACGGCAACATGAGTCGTACTGCATGGCTTGATTCGGGGCTAAGAGACTTCCCTCTAGGCGCTACGTACAGTAATAACCTTGTTAATCACGAGGAGGGCGTTGACGATAACGAAGGGGCGACTACCGCTCCTATAGCGGCGTACATATCTTCCGCGCAGTTTGATCTGGAAGACGGGCATCAGTTTGCCTTTATTTGGCGTATCTTGCCGGACATTACGTTTGATGGGTCTGAAGTAGATTCTCCTAGTGCGACTATGACCCTGTTACCCCTACAAAGTTCCGGTTCAGGGTATAATAACCCCACTTCTGTAGGCGGTACCAATAGCGCAGGTATTACACGTTCGGCGATATTGCCGGTAGAGCAGTTTACAGACCAACTATTCATACGTGTACGTGGACGACAGCTAGCGATAAAGGTAGAATCTAGCGCAATAGGTGTTACTTGGCAGTTGGGTAGCCCTCGTATAGACATGCGTTCGGACGGGAGACGGTAATGGCTGTAGACAATAATAGGTACAACGTACCGTTTCGTGCCCCCGCGTTGCCCTACCCCCCAACAACGTACGATGCGCAGGCGTTTGAAGAGTTTAATAAAATACTGCGTATCTACTTTAATCAGTTAGATAACGCCCTACGAAATGCTGCGCTTGTCCAACAAGCAGAAGCTACTACTTGGTTTATAAGCTAATGGCTAATACTTACAAGAATGCAAAGCTAGACCTAACTACTACTAACGTAACAGTTCTATACACTGCGGCTAGTCTTACTACAGGTATTGTTAAGTCTATTATAGTATCAGAAGATTCCGGTAATGCTGATACTATAACGATTACTTTGACTAATGGTAGTACTGTTTACAGCCTGTTTAAAACAAAAGCTGTTGGCGCAAATGCTACTGTGGAGTTGTTAACAGCACCTCTAGTAATACAACCTACTGAGATATTAAAGGTGACCGCGACTACCGCCAATAGACTGCATGTAGTAGCCAGCATATTAGAAATTACATAGGGCACCTAGGAAGAACTAAGGACGTAAGTTATGGGTAAAAGTAACAACCAAGTCAGCGCATCCTTCCAAGGCGTGTTAATTAAAAATTAGAGGTACCACATGTCAGGATATAACAGGACGTCAGGGCAATCTTACAACTACAGTCAAGATGGCACTTTTACCGACCAGTATGGTAACGTAATTGGCACTACGGGAAATTCGCTAGACCGCGCATACTACTACTGGCAATCTCGTGCAGGTTCTGGGGCTTTTACCCAAGTAGGAGAAGGTTTAGACCGGCCTGAATATGGCGACCGCTGGAAAGGACATTCTGAATATAACCCCGCTTACTCTTACTACAAAGCTATGGGTGTTCCTATACGTGATTTTTACTACGCAAGTGATTCCCATTCTGAAGCAGAAATAGAAAGCTACGCCCAACTAATCGAAGAGTTTGAAGCAGGCCCAGTTAGCGTTGTGGGTTCTCCTGAGTATACCCGCGCCCAAGAGTGGTTCCGAGAGGCCGTACCTACGTTAATTAGCAATACAAATGTAGCTCGGGATAACCTCGTAGACTACTTCGGTATGGAGAAAGAGTTAACCAAAATAGGATACAGCGAGGAAGAAATTGGAAAGGCGCTAAACAAGAGTAGAATGTCGCCTTACTCAGGGATGGCGTTTAGCACTGGGGCAGAAAGCGCAGGGTTTGCGGACGCGTACACTAAACTATTTAACGAGGCAAAAATCTACGGGGGTATTACAGAAGACTTCCAAAAAGCTTACGACATAAAAGCTCCTGAGTACCACGACAAAAACTTTGCCCGACTAGTTTCCCTGAGTATGACCGACCCTCAAGCGTACCAAAGAGAGTACGCAAAGATGAACTTGCGAGACAAAAATGTCTACATGTTTAAAGCGTACGACAAGGGGTTGTTCGAGGACTCTGCCGAGCGCACTCGCCTAGAAGAAGCGGGAGTTGCCCCCGAAGAAATTAATAAACGTATCGAACTAGGTTCGATGAACAAGTATAAAGAAGTTATAGTTAGCAACTTGCACGAGTCGGGTAACTATGACGATGTGTATAAAAGACCCGCTACCGGAGATGCAGAACTTTTAGGTTTTGACGTTGCGGGGGGTGACCCTGAATCCGAGTGGGTAGTAAAGATGAAAGGCAACGCCTTTCAAGACGCTGGTGGCACTTCGGGCGGGCAGTATGGGTACCGAAGAATAAAGTTCTTCCCTGAAGAAACCCTCCGCGCTTCTGGGGTGTACGGCCCTGAGTCTAAGTACAACAACTATTTACAGTCTGAATCTAGCCTCGAAGAAAAGCTAGCCCGACAGTCAGTAGGAAAAATGGAAACCATTGGGGGTCTAGGGGAGTACGTAGACGTAAGCCCTGAAGACGAGGGCGCGCTGGAGGGGGTTGTTAACTTTGCAGATTTAGCCCTTTCATTATTTGTCCCCACGTATAACCTAATTAAAATCGGCGTAAACGCCGCTCAAGGAGAGACCCTACACTTGGCGGACTACATTTCTGCGGGTGTATCGGCACTAAAGGTATTTGACGTTATCGCAGCGCCTATGGGGGTGGAAGAAGCGGCGGAAGTAGGTGCGACAGCCTCTGCAAACGTACTTGAAGCCGGAGGCACAGCAGCGGAAGCGGCAAGAGCATCAGAGCGGGCTATAGCCTTGGCATCAGCGGGCAAAGGACTTACCTTGCCGGGAATGTCCGAACCGCTAACTTACGCGCAGACAGTAGGACTTGCTAACTCTATAACCGAGGGTAACCCTGCGGCGTTTATCCTAGGTACTTTTGGCGGAGATATGCTAGACGCAGCTTTCGCTAAGTATGGAGTAGACCCTGCAAATCTCCCTGCGGGAGTAAAAGAAGGCATTGTTAAGGCCATAAGTAAAGTAGGGCAGGGAGAAGATTGGGATGAGGCTTTATCTTCTGGCGCGTACGCGTGGTTTAAAAGTTCCGACTTAGGAGATGGATTCTTAGGAGAACTTCAGCAGGTGGGTAGGGATATAGATAGTACGTACTTGCAGCCCCTAAAAGATTCCCTTCCTGACCTCGGGGGGGTTGTGGGCGATTGGCCTGTGTGGGGAGAAATATCTGAGTCTACCGGCCAGCTAATAGACGGGTTCCAAGACATAATAGGTGGAATGAACGACTTAGTTCCGGGGATAACAGACTTTGCACAAGAAATAGCCAACAGTGTTTTGGAAGTGATACCTACTGAAAGCATAGAAGAAGCTCTTAGCAAGATTGGTCAGATGACAGGCGGGGCGTTTAACGAGCTACCTGCCGCCGCTCAAGATGCCCTAGAAGAAGGACTTCAAAGCGCCATAATAGACGGAGAAGTAGACTCTCTTGCTATGGCCGAAGCCGTATCTGCCGCAGTAATAACTACTGATGCCATAAACGAAGCGTTCCCTGAAAGGCTAACTGACGTAGTTTCGGCTCGGATAATAACTAGTGCAGTCCGAAATTCAATAACTGCCGCTATGTCAGGAGGAGATGTTTCTGATGCGTTTGTACTAAGTATAGCTCAAGGGGCCGCTAACGCCGCTAAAAAATCCTTCCGCGAAGGAACTTGGAAAGACGATCTTAAAGGACTAGTGGACAGAGTAGAAGGAGACTATACAGACACAAACAACTTACGTGCTGACGTAGATAAAGGAGCTACTGACTATGCGACTAAAGCTAAAGAGTACAATGACCTTGTAACTGATATGAACTCAGAAGAAGCGGAAGTACTACGCTTATCGGAGAAAGCTGCCAGTACAGGGGCACAAGCAGATGAAGCGGCGTTTAACGCAGCCCGAGACGCTTTTCAAACAAAAGTAGTCGATACTTACGCCCCGCAACTAAGCACCATAGTACAAGACATAGATAGCATTAAAGTAAAGCGAGATGAAGATGTGAGTAAGTACACTGCATCTCTGGATAACTTAGATACGGCTACAGTACTGCTTAACGACAACTTAACTCCAGTGTACGCAGATATAGACAAGCTTGCCGTTGAAGGGATTAACCCTGATTTTGACGTTAAGTTTTACGCCCAACAGAATGGTATTACAGAAGAAGAAGCCTACAAAGACTACTTAACCAACGGGTTGTACACCAACGCCCCCGCCAATCAGACGGCACTTACCGCACAAAACACTGCAACAGTAAACAACGTGCTCAACGATTTAGCCGCATCCACGGGGTTAGACTTGACTAAGCTAGCGCCCGAACAAATGAAAGCGGTTGTACAAAGGTTAACACAGGTTGCTCAGGGGGATGGAGTAGACCTTAAAGACTTAAATGTTGCTGCTGTAGCTCAAAATGCGCTAAGTGTAATTAATAATCCAGAGGGGACTGGGGACGAGTTCTTCAGTATGACCACCGATGCCAATGGGAATGTAACTTCTTTCGAGTACGGTAGTTCATCTGCGGGGTTTAATAGAGCCGAAGGAGTTACTAATCAAGACGTTCTTAGTGGCGCTGCTAGAGCGCAAGTTAACCCTGAAACAGGACAGTATGAATGGACTAAAGTTCCACCTCAGACTTATGTTGCTGAAGGGCAACTATACCAGTACGACGCAGAGACTGGACAACCTTACACGACAAACGCAAAGGGGGAGCGTGAAGACGTAGACTTTATAGTTTTAGCAGGGGGTAACATTGACCCGTTTACTCCTGATGTATCCCCTACGTTACAAGATTTGTCGGACAAAAACTCCCCCGCGTATAACCCTGAAGTGTTTACAGAGGAGTTAAATAACAGCGCCACCGTTGATGACGGGGGTAATGTGGTAGCGGATGAAAGTTGGGCTGACTGGCTATTGGGGGCGTTCCAAGATGGGGCTACCTACATAGCGAAAGCTGAAGAGGAAATAGATGACGCGGGTGGACGTTCAGACTGGATGCCGGGTTCAGACCGGGAATCTTGGACTAACCCTCAAAATAGGTTTTCTATATTGACCCAAGGAATATCGCAATTTGCGGGGTTTATAGGGGGGATGGCCGACCTTGTTTCTCAAGAGTACGGAGGCGAAATAACTCAGTTTGCAAAAGACTTAGAAACCCTAGGGTTAGGTTCGGCTACTGAGGAATACCAAGCTGCTAAAGTAAGAGTAGACGAGTTTGCGGCAAATTTACCCCAAGCGACAGACGACCCTGACACCCCTATAGAATACTACGAAGAAGATGTGTACTCGTATGCTCCTCCGGGTATGGGGGGAACTACTCTCATGCACCGAAAAGGAGATTATAAAGGCGGGGATGAGAGCAGGGGGTATGATGCTTTTTTACATGGAATGGGGAACGTATTAGAAACAGCGAAATTTGACCCTAATATGTTTTTTGCCCAGAACATACTCGTGGAACTGCCCTCCGAAACCGCTACGGTAATGGTGGGTATGAAACTTAAACTTGGAGCGGAAGTAATGCTGAGGGGGCTTAGTTCTGTAAGAGGGCTAGGTTTGGCGGATGACGTAATAAAATCCGCGAGTACAAAATTTGGTTTGGGTGGAGCAGCCGCAACGGACGTTGCGGAAAGTACAGGCGCTAATTTTGCAGGTGCCTACGAGCAGGCTTACGCTACCCAAGAAAAAATGTTAGGGATAGAGGCCGATAGACTAGAATTAACAGGGCAGGATAAGCAAGATTATATAGACTCATTTACTGAGGACACTGTTAACTACTCACTAAGCGTAGCTACAGACGCTGCCTACGTGGCGGCTATGGCTACCACTGCTGTATTGTTTTCTGGCGGTATGGCACTGGACAAATTATTTATTGACGGCAAAGTTCCTGACGAGATGCTACCCCTGTGGAAACAAACCGTTGGGTACGTAAATAGTAGAAAAAATGCTGTCGTAGGAGAAGGTGGTTCCGAGGGCTTAGAAGAACTTATTGTATCTGATTTTGTTAATGGGCAATTGCACTTAATAGACCCTTCCATAAACGTGGCCCAAGAAAACGGAATTGCTACCGCAACGGGTATTGTAGTTGGGGCGGGTACGACGGCTACCATACTGGGGGTCACTGATATACAAACCCTAAGCAGTCGCCTGATACTTATGCAAAACCCCGAGGCGCTAGAAACTTTAGAGAATAGCGATAACTACAGTAGGGAAGAACTAGAATCTCAACTAAACACATTCTTAGGTGATCCTCAAGTTGCTACTGACGCGGTAAACTTCTTGTACGACGAAGTTTACACAAGCACTGCCGAAGCCACCGATGCGCTAGAAGCTTTAGGTATACCCTACACGCCGGAAGATGTTACCAATAACACAGGCGAAACAGCAGATGACGACCTAGACGATCAGCTCGCGGCGTACTGGGCAGCAACCCAAGGAACAGATACCGATACTGACGGCGATGGCATACCCAATGTGCAGGATAACGCACCTAATGACCCAAACATTAGTGGTATAGACATTGATCCTGACACGCAAGACACATCTTACGTAGATGCTGATGGGCGTATTGTTGTAACTAGCCCCGATGGAGTAGTTAGTATTTTTAACTCCGATGGCACCCCTGTAACACCTGATTTTACCACTATGCCTATAATTGGTGACGAAGATGTAGATAAAGATCCCGATGTAGACGTAGATGATACTATTGACGAAGATCCCGATGTAGACGTAGATGATACTATTGACGAAGATTCCGATGTAGACGTAGATGATACTATTGACGAAGATCCCGATGTAGACGTAGATGATACTATTGACGAAGATTCCGATGTAGACGTAGATGGTACTATTGACGAAGATTCCGATGTAGACGTAGATGATACTATTGACGAAGATTCCGATGTAGACGTAGATGATACTATTGACGAAGATTCCGATGTAGACGTAGATGGTATTATTGACGAAGATTCCGATGTAGACGTAGATGATACTATTGACGAAGATTCCGATGTTGGGCTAAACGCTGACGCTATTGCAGACGCTCAACTAGATATTGACGCCTTAGTAGAGCAGGGTTTTACTCGTGATGAAGCCATTGCCGCAGTTGCTGATCAGTTAGGTACTACCGCTACAGAATTGACTACTGCTATAGGAACCGTAGAAACAGCAGTGGGGCTAAACGCTGACGCTATTGCAGACGCTCAACTAGATATTGACGCCTTAGTAGAGCAGGGTTTTACTCGTGATGAAGCCATTGCCGCAGTTGCTGATCAGTTAGGTACTACCGCTACAGAATTGACTACTGCTATAGGAACCGTAGAAACAGCAGTGGGGCTAAACGCTGACGCTATTGCAGACGCTCAACTAGATATTGACGCCTTAATAGAGCAGGGTTTTACTCGTGATGAAGCCATTGCAGCAGTTGCTGATCAGTTAGGTACTACCGCTACAGAATTGACTACTGCTATAGGAACCGTAGAAACAGCAGTGGGGCTAAACGCGCAAGCTATTGCAGACGCTCAACTAGATATTGACGGTCTTGTTGAATCTGGTGTAGCGCGTGATACAGCTATTGCTACTATTGCGGAAGATTTAGGTACTACAGAAGCAAATTTAACCGCTCTGCTAGAAGCAAACGCTGCGGGTCTTGATCTGAACGCGCAAGCTATTGCAGACGCTCAACTAGATATTGACGCCTTAGTAGAGCAGGGTTCTTCCACTCAAGACGCTGTTGCCGAAATTGCTGATCAGTTAGGCACTACCGCACAGGCTTTGGCTACAGCAATAGGGGGTATAGACACTGCTGTAGTGGGGGTATCTAGTGAGGTGCAGGCACTTTCCGAACTTATAGGTAAGCCTGCCAGTGCAATTACTGATACAGACATAGATTTTTACGCGGACTACTTAGCACAACAAGAAGTACTTAGCGAGGCTGAACAGGCTTCTTTTGTTCCAACTGACCAACAATTGCAGTATGATGTTAACAATGATGGAGTCATTGATATTGCTGACCAAACTTTAGCAACTCAATCATTCCAAGGGCAAGACGTAGACCTAGCAGGTAAGTTTGCGGCAACGGGATTATATGCTGGGCAACAGGCGCTAGACGCTAGGTTGCAAGACCAATTAGACTCCCAGCTTGAGTTTGAGCAGCAGCAAGCGTTAGAACGAGAGCGAGAGCTAGAACGAGAGCAAGCGTTAGAAGTACAACAGCAGATTGCCGCAAGTGCCTCGGTGGAAGCCGCGAACCAAGAGAAGTATGAAGAAGGGTTTAGACAGTTAGCGGCATCGAACGCCAGAGGGACTATCAAAACGAATAAAATGGGGCTAGCGGAGTTCGGCCCCCAATACGATTTTAAGTCTATCTTTGCGGATCAAAAGGACGCTTCGATGGCCATGACTCCCTACGGAGCTAACCAGCAAGGGTTTTTTGGTGCCAAAGCGGGCGGCAGGGTAGAGAGTGACACAGACAAATTGATACGATTAATTGGAGAACAGTGATGGGTTGGTATTCAGACACAGTAGATTTCCTTACGCCCGATGGTAGTAAGGTGGAAGAATTTTTTAATAGTGAAATTGTCGGCGGAGTTATACAAGGCGCTGCTGCTAATGAACTTAACAAATACTTCCAGCCAGACATACCCAAAGTAGGTTACCAAGGTAAGATACCTAACTTGCAGGCCGTACGCGAACGCGTGCCTATGCAACAACCTACAGAAGGACAGCCTGCCCGTAGACCCGGCGAAGCGGGACGTAGGTACTTCTCTGATGTGCAGTATGCAACACGCCCCAAACAAGAAACTCAGACAGTAGAAGAAGCACAAGCTAAAGCAAGGGCACAAGCAAACGATCTTGCAGGGATTGTCCCTGAACCCCAGACACCGGCTGGCAATGCCCAGTTTGACAATATTAATACTGGTTTTGCTGCGGGTGGCATTGCCTCTGCGCATAATGGCTACTACCTAGGTGGTAAGACTGATGGCATGGCTGACGATGTGCCAGCAAGCATTGATGGTAAGCAAGAAGCCCGTCTGAGTGACGGTGAGTTCGTTATCCCTGCTGACGTAGTAAGTCACCTAGGCAACGGTAACTCTGATGCAGGTGCAGACCAGTTGCACGGTATGATGAACAATGTACGTATGGAACGTACGGGTAACCCAGAGCAAGGTAAACAAATAGACCCTAACAAGTTTATGCCTACTATGGCTCAAGGCGGAATTGCACAGGCGTATAACAACGGCGGCTCTGTCTATAAAAACTATAGCCCCAAAACTAACTTCGCGGATGGTGACCCTGTAGTAGGCGGAGAAGGCGCGGGAACAGTAGACCCCAACGCAACGATCGGGCAAGTCGCGGGTACAGAATCCTCCCTTTCTAACTGGGCGGGGGACTACGTAGTTGACTTACTAGGACAAGGCAAGGCGCTGGGCAATCAAGAGTATCAAGCCTACGAAGGCCCGATTAGCGCAGGGGCATCCGATCTTCAAGATCAGGCGTTTACTGGGGTTGGTAGCTTAGACCAAGGGACAATGGGCGTCCAAGATTTCACTGCCGCAGATGCTACCGCAGGTATGAACCCGTACTTGATGGCCTCCCTCAACCCTCAACTAGATGAGGCTCGTCGTCAGTCAGAGATAAGTCGCGTTGCTAATGCGGGCCGCATGACTAAAGCGGGTGCCTTTGGGGGTTCTCGTCAGGCTCTTATGGATATGGAAGGCCAACGCGGGTTACAAGCTAACCTAGCGGACATAACGGGCAGGGGTTATAAAGATGCGTACGACGTAGCAAGAGATCAGTTCAACAAGACTCAAACCGCACGTAACGCCTATGGCTTTGATGTACTTAACGAGCAGCAGGAAGCAGGTGCAACCCAGCGCGGTATCGAGTCTGAAGGTATGGCCGCAGATTACGCGCAGTTCAGCGAAGAACGTCAGTTCCCCTACACGCAAGTGCAGTACATGAAGTCGTTACTACAAGGATTACCTTTGGAAGCGCAGACTCAAAGTTATATTGCCCCTAGCAGCGCAGCGCAGCTAGCCAATACAGCAAATACAATAGATGAACTCTATGGCGAGTACGGGCCGGGATCATCGACGCCTTTTAACGCGGCTATTTACGGCAGCGCAACAGCTACGCAAATCCAAGCGGAGCAAGTAGCAAACCCGTCGATTACCAACGCGCAAATAAAAGCCAAGTACCCTTAAAATTTAAAGTTTCAGGAGATAGACATGTTAGAAGCAGGCGGCATAGACAAGCTAGTTAACCAGAAGGCAGACGCCTATCGGAGCAATCCGCAAGCGCTAAAGCAAAGATACTCTCAGAATCAAGAGTTGATGGACTTGCTCGCCATGCAAAAACTGAAGACTGAAAAAGAAACTGTCGCCCGTGACATGGCATTAAAAGCCGAACAGACTCCCGGCACCATCGCAGAGCAATACGAGCAGCAGCTAGTGTCTATGAACAAAGATCAAATGGCCCAGCAGACTGCGGGAATCCTTGGAGAACGTCAGAAAAAAGCCCAACAGAAGTCGCAAAGCATGGGCATGCCTCCCCAACAACCGCAAGGTCAACGCCCCCCTATGCCTCAAGGCGCTCCTCAAGGTATCGCTAGTCAACCTCGCCCTAACATGCAAGGTATGGCACAAGGCGGTATTGTCGGTTATCAAGCAGGGGGGAAGCTAAGTAGGCGAGAACGAGCACTAAAAGCCTTGGGTATTACCGAAGATGCTTTGGAGCGGATGTCTCCTGACCAGAAGAAAGTTGTTGAACAGCAGATACAAAGTGAATACGTAAAGCAACGTAAAGAGTTTACCGTGCCTGAAATGCCTATCTCTAAGGTGGTAAGAGAGGCGCAAGACCCCGAAATACAAGCTGCAAAGAGGGAAGATATTCGTAGGCGTATGAACCCTACAGCAGAAGAAAAAGCGCAAGATGGTCTGGGCAATCTCCTTGCCGATAAAGAGCTACTTGCAGGGGAAGAAGAAGATATGACGCGCATTGCCGCCGCTACCGCTACCGCTCCTACTACTGCTCCTGCCGCTACCGCTGCTGCGCCTACTCCCGCTACTGATCCTACTACTGGGGGAGTTGCTACATTACCTGTCGATCCTTCCGCAGGGGTGAACGCAAACTTAGAGCGTGTTGGGCTGGATGTCGATAGCCTAACCGCAACGCCAGACACATCTGGAATAAGCAGAAAACAAGTAACCGAAGCTTTAGCAGGCACGGGTGTACTTGAGGGACTTAAAAAAGACATAGCTACAGACCCCGCTAAAGTACAAAAAGATGAAATCGCTAGAATGAGTTCTGATGATAAAGATGCAGGGGGCTTCGATAGAGCTGGACAAAAAGCAATGTACGATAAGTACTTAGGAGAGAAAGAAACACTAGATGCTAAGGCGTTGAGTCCTGCCGAAGTAGAAAAAAGACGTAGGCGAAAAGCTATCCAAGGATTTATGTCAGAGGGTACTAGCCGTGGTACAGGTATTGCTCAAGCTAAATTTGATGACGATCTTGCTAAAAGCAGGCAAGGGAGCATTCTTCAGCGTTTGAGCATCGAGAAGCAAGGCATGGACAACGATGTCAAGATAGCGACTGCTATAAACGAAGAGGCAGGTCGTGCTTTGGGTAGGGCTATGGATGCACGCTCGAAAGCAATGACTACCGTATCTAATCTCGCCGCTGACGACATTTCTATGTACAATGCAGAAGCCAATAGAATGTACACGGCCAACCAAAATGGTATCAAGAACAAAATTGATGCTCTACGAGTAGATACTGAAGCTAGACTACAAAGTCTTATTCAAAGTCAAGCTAGCGCCGCCCAAATCGGCACGGAGATTGCCAGACTAGAGAAAGAAGGTACAGACTTACGCGAAGTATTCTTTGCCCAACTCGGGCCAGAAATTGCACAGCTACGTAGCAAAGAACGTAGGGAGGGCTTGACGGGAGATGAAATTAAGTTGCTAGCAGGGTACGAAGCCCAGTTCCAGCAGTTAAAAGAAAAAACGCGTATGGATGATACCATTGACATGTACCGTAAGATGTTAAAACAAGAGCAGGGGGGTTACTCTAACCAGATAAAATCTGGCACAACGAGTACAACAGGCACGACGTCAGGTGCAACTTCTACTCAACAAGCTCAAGTAGCAGCAAAAGCAAACTCGTACATACAACCATAATAGAATAGGTACTTAGCGGTATGGCCACTATCCAGCAACTAGAAGACGCGGTTGTACGCGCTCGCGCAGCGAATGATGACGCCTCAGTACAGTACTTACTCCAGCAAATTGAGGGGAAAAAAGCTTCCGAAGAGGTAGACATATCGGGTTACCGCCTTGCAGAAGAAGAAGAAGACTCAGGATTTTTCGAGAACATAGCTTCAGGTTTTGGCGCGGGTGTTGTTGGTGTAGGAGAAATGGCGTCTCTCGGTGCCGTTACAGCACTAGAAGAGGAAGCAGAGCTTGAAGCCCGAGAGAAAATACAAAGCGTTGCCTCCTCCCTCCGTCCCGAAGGCGGCGATCCAGACTCTTACGCATATAAAATAGCACAGGGTTTCGGTTCTGTTGCCGGTATAGCCGTACCTGCCGCTGCCGCTGTCTATGCTGGTGCCCCCACCCTCGTTGCTACAGGTATTGCTGGCGCGTTAGGTGTAGGTGCCGCATCGGGTGAGGCTAGTGAACGTGCCCGCGCCGCAGGTTCTACCGAAGAAGAAAGGTCTTCCGCTGTCCTCCGTGCTGCTCCTATTGGCCTTCTCGAAGTATTACCTTTGAGTAGGTTTATTAAGGCTATTGACGTTCCTGTCTTAACCGACCTAGCAAATAAAATTGGCCCTGACGTTGTAGAGACTTTGGGACAGAAAGTACAAAGCGCCTTTGTATCTGGCGGGTTTGAAGCTGCGCAGGAAGCCGCGTCTGGAGTCTTGCAGAACCTTAACGAACAGCAATACAACGCCGCTGCCGAAACCTTTGGTGGGGTAGGCGAAGAAGCTACTATCGGTGGTATTGTAGGTGCAACTCTTGACCTGCTATTGCCGGGGGGAAGCCGAGCGCGAGGTGTGAGTAGAGAAGACGCTAAAGCCCTGATAGACAGCGAGACTGAGAACGACGAGCAAAGGCAGCAAGCTGACGAGGCGTTTCTCCTACCCGCACTTCCTGAGACCGTTAACATACCCATGCCTGATGGCTCCCTACGTGAAAACGTGTCAATGGATGACCCTGACGCAATAGCGTATGTACGCGCCCAGAAAATGCAGGGCAGGGCTGAAACAGACCTAACCACGCAGAGAAAAACTGAACTCGAAGCTATACGTACCGCCCAAGATAAAGAACAAGGACTAGCCTCACTAGTTAGGGACGACGCGGCAGAACAAGCACGTAGGCAAACTGGCGACCTATTCCCACTAGAAAAAGCAACAGCAGAAAGAGAAGCTGCTAGAGTAGCTGCACGCGCACCCGAGGGTATGAGTGACGCCGAAATGGCTGATGCTATGGCCGAGCAAGACGCCGAGACCGAGAGAGCAAAGCGTCTGGAAGATGACGACCAGATAAAAGAACAGCCTGACATGGTAGCCCGCGCAGAAGACGAACAGATAAGGGACATGGAAGAGACGGCTGAGATTGAATCCATGCTCGCAGAAGACGCGGCTCAGGAAGCTAAAGACGCTGAAGAAAAACGTGCTATAGAGCAAGAGTATTCCATCTTGTTTGAAGGTAACCTAGATGTTGCTGATGCAGAAGCGAGAGATGCCGCCGTAGCAACCGAAAACAGAGCAGCACTAGCGCAGCTAGAAGCGCAAGTTAAAGAGCGTGGGCCTAAACAAACCCAACAACAGCAGCCTCTAGGTGGTATGCAGAGTAAGACCGCTGCCAAGAGACAAGGCGTGAGGCGCGATGCTACCGTAACTGGAGCCGAAAGTGTTCCTACTTTACCAGAGCTACAACCGGTGTCGAAAGCAGTTACCCAGCAGCTAGAGGGATTAGGTATTGCAGTACCTGCTGTAACGACTAAAGCGGCACCAAAAGCAAAAGTGGCACCAAAAGCAAAAGCGCCAGTGCGCGGTACCCCGCCAACCCCAGTGCCTGTTGATACCAGTACACAAGAAGCCGTTGCCGATATAGGCGGGAATATTGAGTTCCCCACTGCCATACCCCGTGGCACGGAGTTTACCCAGCCTGCTGACGTAGAAGCTATAGACGCGCTGCTAACCAAGAAAGTAGCTCGTTCAGGGGACGAGAAGATTGCTCAAACTTACATTAAGAGGTTTAAGCGACCTGCCGATGCGTTTGAGGCTATAGCGTTTGAAATCGCAGAGAACACGCCTAAGTTCCGTGAACAGAAAGGTACTCCTACATCCGAGAAAGCTAAGTTTGCAGGTACTGGTGGAGCTAACACTAAAACTACATTGCAGTGGATAGAGAAGAACCTAAGCCCCGATGCTAAGGCTGAAATAGATCGCCGCGTAGTCGAGCAACAGAATAAGTCAGCCGATGTAGAGAAGGGTACGAAAGCTAGGGCTACTCAAGAACGAGAAGATACTAGGGTAAAGCAACGCGAAACTAAGATAGCGCAGGATGTAGATAAGGCCACCGCTGGTAAAGCTAAAGTAGTTGGTACATCTACCCCGTCCAAGGTTACTCCAAAAGCCGAGCCTAGCCCTACTGCCCGTGCAGATAAAGCCGCTAAGAAAGAAGATATTGTCAAAGAAGCGGTGGAAAAAGTACAGGGTAAGGCTAAGACAAAAGAACCTCTTACTGAGGATATGTCTCCCGCACAACTACGTGAAAAGATTGCCAAGGATACTGCCTCGTTTGTCGCAGACGGCGGCATCATAGACGTACTGAACCTAGAACTTGATCCTAAAGTAGCGGTGGCCTTAGATGCTAACCTCCCCACCGCTGTTAAGGCGTTACTGAAGAAAGGGGATTTAAAAGGCGCATTACAGTCCCTTGCTAAGTCCTCTAAAAACAAACGTGTTAAGCAAATAGCCAGAGCGTTGGCTGAGAACACCGGTACCACCAAAGTAGAGTTGGCTAACACCGCAGAAATCCAAAAACGTGGGTACGATACCAAAGGCGAAGATGTAGCCGGATTGTTTGACCCCGCCATTAACACAGTAATACTTAACTCTAATGTACCCCTCACGGTACATGCACTGCTACACGAGACTACACATGCCTCGACAATTAACGTCCTCAAAAACAAATCGCATCCGCTAACCAAGCAGATGGAGAAGTTGTATAAAGACTCCAAGCCCTACCTAGGTACAGCGTACGGAACTAAAAACTTAAATGAGTTCATAGCAGAAGCGTTTAGTAACCCTAAGTTCCAGCAAGAGTTGGCCAAAATAAACGTCAAGGGGGAACCAATCAGTGCTTTGGAGCGGTTTTATCAAGCGGTTACTAACTACGTACGTAGACTTATCGGTATGGAAACTAGACCTACGGGTTCGGCATTAGAAGCGGCTGATGCGGCTATCATAGGTATGCTCTCCCCGAATATAACTACACGCGGCGGCGCTATGTATATGAAGTCTACGCCCAAAGGTGTAAAAGAAGTACTCCGAAGCATAGGTGCCACACAGAAAGCTATTAACGACAATGTATCTTCAAAAGACTTCGTGAAGAACGCGAAAGACTTTGTTACTGACATGAGTATAACTACCAAGGTTAAAAAGGTATTCTTTAAGCTGACAGGTTCACAGGCTTTAGGAGACATAGCACGGACGATGGGTTTCAAGCAGGCGGGGCTTAGACTACATGACGCGTTTGAAAGCCAGATTGGTGACATCCGTAGGGCCGATGGACTGGTACAAAAAGCCGTAGATGCTACCGATGCGTGGATTAAAAAGCCTAGCGTGGGCATGGATGGATTAAACGTCCTAAACAGCCTAGTGTATAGTTCAGAGCATGGTGCCACCATCTACCAAGTAGACCCTACTAAGCCTAGGAGTTACTACAAGGGCAAGAAAGCTGCGGCAGATAACAACATAGACTTAGTAGACATATGGGACGCGCAACGTAAAGACTGGAACAAACTAACGGCTAACGGGGGGGACAAGATATTTACCCTACAGCGCGACGAGTATGGCCGTATGCACAAAGAACTAGTGAAAGCTATCGAAGGGCAAATCGACGAGCTGGTCGGGACAGATAGTGCTAGTGGTAAGAAACTGAAGAAGCAGGTATACGAGCGTATGTTTGCGGCGGGTAACCTAGACGTGTACTTCCCCCTAGTACGGGAGGGCAACTTTAAACTGTTCTTCAATGCCAAGATTAGAGACGCGGACGGTAATGTGCTGCGGACAGAGCCGGTATTTTTAATGTTTAATAGTAAGTCTGACCGTAACAATACCGAAGCGGCTTTAAAAGATGATCCCGATGTTGTTGGAGATATAGAAGCGTACGAGGGAACAACTTCTCGTGAGCGGTTTAACAACGCCCCCTCTGGATCGTTTGTTGCCGATGTACTAGACGTGTTAAAGGCCAGCAAAGTAGATCCCAAGGTGCAAGAGGAAGTCATGCGTTTGTTCATTGAGGCGCTACCTGAAAACTCATTCGCTAAGTCCCTTCAAAGACGTAAGAACACGTTAGGTTTTATAGCGGATACAAGAGTAGCCCTGAAGGACAAAGGTTTTGCTTTAAGTGCTCAAGTAGAGAAGATAAAAAACAGCGCGATAATACGTAGCATAGAAAACGAGATAGCCGAGATGAAAGCTCCAGAAGGGGGCAACCGCGAAACTTTTCAAGCTATGCAAGCAGAGCTTATCGAGCGGGCTATTTTCGCTAGGACTGGTGCTAAAGACAAACCTGCCGAACAGTACTATAAATTGGCTAACCAAGTAGCGTTTATATATACCATCGGGTTTAACGCTTCGTCTGCAATTGTCAACCTGACTCAGGTACCTATGTTTGTAGGGCCGATGTTATCTGCTAAGTTTGGGGTTAAAGAAACCTATGCAGCTATGGCGCGTGCAAGCAAGTTCGTAAGTATAGATTCTAAGCTGTCTATGGATGAGTTCTACGATATTGCGGGGGAGGGTAGAAACCTTACTTTCACGGTAAAGAAATCCTTGATAAAGAAAATACGTGCTAACTCCACTGAGGCAGAAGCTAAGACGAAGATAGCAGAACTGGAGAAGATAGCTCCGCTAGTTAAACTAGCTATGGGAAGAGGGCAGCTTTACAACACCCAACTCTCTGACGCGTTAGGTATTTCTGACGCGGGGCGTAGGGACAGTAAAAACCCTGCAATGCGTTTCCTAGACAATACGTCCGCGCTATCCGCAATTATGTTTAACACTGCGGAAAGATTTAACCGACAGACCGCTATGGTAATGTCCTACAACCTAGCCCTAGACAAGATGACAGCGGACGGAAAAGCAGGTAAACAGTTTTACAGTTCTAAACAAGCTGGTTTTATAGACGTACCTAGTGACTCAGAGTCCATAGCGGCGCTAGCGGCTGAAGAAGCGTTATACCTAACGCAAGAAACAAACGGCGGTGCAGTACTAGAAACCGCTCCGTCCCTTTCTCAGCAAGGTGTGGGCCGTGTAGCCTTAATGTACAAGAGTCACGGGCTACAGATGTACTACACTATGATTAAATCCGCTAAGTTAGCGGCTGACAACATGTATGGAAAGACCCCCAAAGAGTTAGAACTTAGAAATATGGCCCTAAAGCAACTTGCGGGAGTACATCTAACTGCGTTGTTCTTCGCTGGTGTGCAGGGTATACCTTTGTATGGCGCAGTCACTATGCTAGCGGACATGTTTTTACTCGACGACGAAGAAGATGATGCGGATACAGTAGTACGTAAGCATCTAGGGGAAGGGTGGTATAAAGGAGCCGTTGCTGAACTTACGGGAGTTGATATTGCCGGTCGGGTTCGGCTCACGGGTTTGTTACTACAGGAGAACAGGTTTAACAAAGACCCGTCTCTCGAAGAGTCCATAGGTTTTGCTATAGGTGGCCCCGCATTAAGTGTAGCTGGTAGGCTACAGCGCGGTATGACTGATTTGGGTGAAGGTGAAGTGCAGCGTGGGATAGAAAACTTATTGCCCGCAGGAATAACTAACGTGTGGCGTAATACGATGGGCCGTTATGTCCAAGAGGGGGGCATCTTCACTCGACGTGGGGACGTTATTCACGACGACTTGACTATAGGGGATTTTGCAACTCAAGCGATGGGTTTCCCCCCTGTGGAATACACGTTCAAAACGGAACAGACTGCACGGAACAAAGGCATAGAAAAAGCGATAACTGAAAGACGGTCTAGCCTCACTAAGAAATACTACGTAGCCCAACGGCTAGGAGACTACGAGGAGATGAATGAAATACTTATAGAGATAGGGAAGTTCAATGATCGTCACCCTGTAGAAGCTATACGGCCAGAGACTATTATGAAGTCTGTCAAGTCTCATATGAGTACAACCGCAACGATGCACAACGGAGTGTCTATAAGCCCTCTTTTGCGGTACGCGATCAATAAAAGTAACGAGGAGTACAGACAATAAAAAACCCCCTGCCGTCTCGGAAACGAACAGGGGGTTAAGGGGAAACGAAGAACTGAGGGAGGGACTCACTCTTCGTCCATCATGGTATCATATAGTCCGCCAGAGACGTATACCTAATTTGCCATTTTCTATGACTATTTTTGTTGTTACTTGCCATCGCTTTGCTTTAGCTATCGCGTTGACCTGATCCTTTGCCTTGTGTGTGTTTATGCACGGTACGAACACCGAAGCTCCCCTTGGCATACCTTCCCAGTTAATTACGATGCGTATGCCGTCGGGGTCTAAGTCATCTAGCATTAACACGTTAGGACGAGGGTTCTACTACGTCCACTTTTGAACAGTCTATAGATAGGACAGTGGTCGGAGGTAGTTGAGTAGTAGTACCTTTAGTCAGGCGTACCTTGGTTGTCTTAGCTCCAAAATCGGCTTCCAGTTCCTTCTTAAACGAGGCGAAGTTCATCTGCTGCCTACCGCACCATGCTTTAAGTATTTTGGGTAGGAGGTATGCGCGTTTAGTGTCAGTCTCATAACGCCCTACCAAACGAACCTTGGGGTCTAGCTCAGGAATTACTAGCGTATCTAATCCATTATCGTGTGTCTTGCGTAGGTCATCGGTGCTTTTGATTTTTAGTATGCTACCCCAATGCTCGTGGAAGTAGTCGTTTAGTGTATCGGCTGCGGTAACACTCAATTCGGTTACCCCACCTTTGTTTTCTAATAGTAACCCAGTGGTATAGGTCATTAGTTTTGTAGTGTTATAGTTTACTAACTCTAGCCTTTTGGCTATGAGTAACCCAGTTACCGTAGCTGCCGCACCCGCTGACCAGAAACGGTTCTCTGCTGTCAGGCCCGCTGCCTTGTCTATCCTAGCGCGAACCTTGCTTAACAAATCCGTACACGCCTCTAGGTTATTAATTACGAACTGCACGAAAGGTATACCTGCATGCCCATACAGCGTAGTAGCATTAACGGCGTGTGCGTCTGTCTCGGCCTTAGACCCCGCATCGGAAAACAACCTAACCGCTCTGGTCTCCATCATGCGCTGTGCTTCTGCTTTTGGCATATTCTTATACAAGCTGACTTTCTCTATGATGCTAGTGTTTCCAGTAGTAACAGCTAGTAAGCTCCAAGGTTTACCCCTAGCACGTTCAGTGTTGTTGCCGCCGCTAGTCATACGGTTCTTCTGCTTACCACCGGATAGCTGGTAGATCATGTCAGACAGCTCGTCACCCTTCGCGTTGGTTAACTCGTCAATATATAAGGGTAAGTTATGGTACACCTCGCCGCGTAGCATCCTAGAGTTCTGCGTATCGTTCTCGTCTAGCACTAGCTCTTTGGGATTACCCCAAATTGATGCGCCTATATACATTGCAGTAGTCTTACCAAGTCCACTTTCCTTACTGTGGATGTGGAACCCCGAACATGCGATAGGGCATAGGGCCATAAGAATAGAGCCAAACCCCGTGCCTACGATATATTGGTGTAGTTCAAACCCGTCACGGTCGTAGAAGTTAGCCATGTCGATCCACTCTTGCAAAGTACCCTTGGGTTCAAACGCGTGAAACAACCCCGCTGTCGGGGTAGAGGGTGGGTTGTTCTTGATAGTATGCCCAAATATTTCTTTATCGCCCAATACAAACGACTTAAACGTATCGTCTGTCCAACCGAACTGCCTACGCGCCTCAGTTGCTACGCTAGTAGCCTGTAACTCGTTTACCCACGTTGTCATGTAACTCATAAGGTCATCCATTCTGGTAACAGCTACGCCGTGCATAGCCATGTGTTTACGTAAGTCTTCTTTGGAGGTTACTGAAGTGAGTGGTATTGTGAACTCTCTAACCCCATCTCTCGGCAAGTGTAGTTTGACGACTACCGCTTCGCCCATCTCTATATCTGAAATACGCTTAGTTACGTATATGTCGTTGTGGTACACAAGTTTCTCATCGGGGTCACCATCTGCGTCAGTCGTGCGTATATAGACGCCCCCGTTGACACCCCTAAAGAAAGGCTTAGGGTACGCCGGAATCACATGGGTAGTAGAAGCAGGTAGGTCGGCAGTTAGCTCAGGTTCTACAGGTGTAGTAGGCACCTTGACTACGTTGTCCGCTGCGGTCGCGGGTATGACCCTGTTGCCCAACACGATAGGAGACTTTATTCTTCCCCAGTGGGAGCACTGCGTACACACATCAGCGTTGAACTCGTCAAAAGAATTACACAGGTATGGGCCTTTAATAAGCTCCATCTTCGCTGCCGTAGCCGCTGCTGAATAACCTTCGTGACCCTTGGATATGTTACGTGCGGCCACTTCGGAGTCACTACAGAACTTAGCAATGGACAGTCCGGCTCTCCACATAGGCTCACTGCAATTGGCTTGGTCAGTCAGGATCGTGCCTAGCTGTGCGCAGCCCGTACCCCTAGCGGTTTTGGCTATAATGTCTTTAAACTTAGTTTCGTTATTACCCATGATTGTCTGCATGACGGCACTTGCGCCAGAGGGAACCATTCTCTTGGGTACTGGTATCATCCCCCCACCAAGCAGGGTAGAGAACTTATCGAAATCTACATCGGCAGGACTGTCTATTCCATAGAACTCTACTACGGAGGGAGGTGTTGTCTTGTGATTATGGGTAGCGGGTATCCGCAGTACCCTAGCGGCGTCCGCAGTTACAGACGGGTCGGCCAGTAATTTATGTTGTGCGCATAACTTTTTGAGGCGTTCTGCTACAGGTAGCCAGTCGTCCAGTGATACGGATTCAGATAGAAACCAATACGCGTGTACACCTCTACCTGAGTTAACCATCTTAGGTGCGGGCAGTGATAACGTACTGCAAAACCCCTGCAATGCTAGGATAGCTTCTTCTTGAGTAGGATACTCCTTGTCAATACCGCAGTCTAAGTCTAGGAAGAAAGACTTTAGTCGCTTCACGTTATTAACTCTACGGGAGTTTGATTCCTCGAACGTGGCTAATGCGAAGTACGCATCGTAGCCTTTGTTGTCTAGGTCTCGTGCCGCATCTGCCATGTCACCCACAGAGGTATAGAATTTCTGTACCCTAGTATCTGCCTTGGTGTTGGAAGAAAACGCACAGTAATAACCCTCGTTTGCTACTGCCCTTCTTAAAAAATCTTCAATATTCATATGGCTACCTAATTCCGAGAGGTACCATAGCAGGGGCGCTTGCACGCCCTTTTCGGAATAATCCTAGCTACAGGTGTTGTATTACAAGGGGGAGTATCAGTCGTCCCAGTCAGCGACAATAGAAGCTAGCGCATCGTCGTCTGTCTTGGGAGCAGGAGCAGTTTTCTTGACTACTTTTTTAGGCTCCGGTGCAACGGGTTCCTCATCCTCAAACAAAGTATCAGTGACTTCTGCTTTTGCTGCGGCATACACGGGGGCATCGGTAACTACCTCGAATGGATTCTCTTCGGCGGCAAATTCAAACCCTCCTTCTACTGCGTCAAACGGTGACGCTGCTGTCATAGGTACGTACTTGATCACCTGTACGGCACGTAGTCTAAGGGATACACCTGCCTCGCGCATGTTGTACGGCGTAAAAGTAACCGCCACATTCACAGTGCTTCCAGTAGTGAGCAAAAAGTCTTCCGGTAGTTTAGCTCCTTTTGCATCGTATTGTATAGGCTTAAAGGTAAGGTCTTTACCATAGGCACCTTTTAGACCTGCCTTAAAGACGTAAGTACCATCTTCTTCTTTGGTAAAAGGGTTGTCAAACTTGTCAGGCCAGCTAGCTTCTTTCTTCCCAGCGTAAGCCTGAGCCATCTCTACATACAGAGCTTTAGCAGCTTCTTTAGACATGCGGAACTTGATCTCATACCTAGCGCCGTCCTCAAGTGGTTCACATGGTACGCTACGGTTCTCGCTAGAATCAAATCTATAAGTCTTATTGATTCGCGGGTAAAGAGCTTCTACGTTTTTAATTACATACTGATTATTTGTAGCCATTTTAATTTCCTAATTTTAGTTTAGTTTGCGTTTATGTCAAAACCTTCCACCGCTGAGAACGGAGACACGGGTTCACTTGTTACAGGGACAGTCATAGTGACGGCCTTCGCAGTATCTTCGTGATCCACCATGCTGCATACGGCGGCATAGGTGTCTTCGTCTAAACGACTTAGAGGTTTGAAATAAAGTTTTGGTACCACGCTATCACTATCAAAATATACTCTAGTAGTGACAGCAATTATCGCCGTATCGTGCTTAGACAAAAGCCGTGCGTACTCTTGCAGCCCTTTATCCCCACCCTTACTACTACCAAATATAGAGGTAGCGGGTATCTGTAGCTGATACACTTCTTCAGGTTCTTCCTGAAATACAACTGCAAGTCGTTGTGAGAACCGACAAGCCCTTCCTCCAAACTCACCTGAACCCCTTACGTTCTGAGGACAGTCCATACAACGCATGGATTGCTTTTGCTCTTGGGGTACAGCTTCATCCGGTCGCTGCGTGTCAGGTGACCAACACGTTGGAACCGCAACCCTGTTAGGGTCGTACGCCTCGCCATAGTAAGCGCGGGACACTGGGGCGGCATTAACTACTACCACGTCCATAGTCTGACTGTCGAGTGCCTTACCCTCTACTGTAAACTTGCTACCACGTAGACTGATTCGGCGTAGACTATCGTTACTCATCAGACGTCTTCATCCAGATCGAAATCCAACTCTAACTGTTCTTCTCCATATTCCTCGGGTACATACACCTCTTCGACTTCTTTCTTACTTACATCTGGGCCGCTACCTACTAGAGATGCTTCAACCGCAGGTAGGTTAAATCTATAGGTGTTACCTACCTTAATAAAGGTATCGGGAGCGATTGTACCCTGACGTAACCATGCGCGGATGGTCGATATGGATACCGAGAAATGTCTTGCTACATTCTCAATCGGTACAAAAGCGGGTTTAAGTTCTGACATTATTTTTTCCTCACTGTTACTACGTACTCTGAATCTACATTAAGACCTTTTGGTGTAAGGTCGGGGTTTTCTTCTAGGAACTGCTTCATGTTTGCCTGATTGAGGCGCTTATCAAGTAGCTCCGGTGCCCCATGCTCTAACACAAACTCGTGCATGTTGCTCCAATCGCTAGTCCAATACCTAGTCTTGGCAGACCTATAAAACATTCCTTCTGAAGTCTTTACACTATCTACGCCTTGCGTCTTACAGAAATCTAACATGGCCTTCTTTACTTCGTCTAACTGATCGGACAACTTACTGTCCTTCTCTTTAAACTCTGCTGTTAGCTCCGCTCTCTTAGCCTTGATCTTATGGAAGACCTTGGTGAGTTTCTCAACAGGGGCGCTGCTTTCATCGTTCATTGCTCTCTCCTATTAGTGACAGGGCGTCCACTTTAGTACCATCTAATACCCTAGTCAAGTATTTCTTTGTAAAGATCAATCATTTTTGTGTGTACGTTGATTCTGTTATCGAGTAATGCGTAAACACGTTTCTCGGCGTGGGAACCTTGGAGTTGGACGACGGTACATTTGTGATCTTGCCCTGATCTGTGTACACGGGCGTTTGCCTGAGCGTATGTCTCCAGTGAACTCGTCGGTGCCCACCACACTACTGTATTAGCCGCAGTTAACGTGACGCCGTGCGCTGCTGACTGAGGTTGGATCACTAGCACCTTGGGATCTTCTTGCTCTTGGAACCGCTTAAATATCTCAGTTCGTTTGGGGGCTGGTACGTCCCCCCGTATAACGTCTACAGTTATGCCATCGTCCCGTAGTTTGGCGGTTAGCATGTCGATGGTGTGTTTAAACGGTACGAACACTAGTACCTTTTTACTGGACTCATCTATCACTTCCCGTAGCACTTTGTATCGAGGAGCTATATCGAACTGCACTGCATCACCCTTGTCGGTGTACACTGCACCCGCAGATATTTGCAGGAGTTTGTTCATGTTGACCGCCGCGTTAGCTGCTGTGACTTGCTCCCCCGCTGCCTCCATGACCATCTTGCTCTTTAGTTCTTTGTAGTACTTCTTTTGTTGGCGTGTTAACTCCACCTCACGCTTCACATACACCATCGGCGGAAGGTCTAGGCATTCTTCTTTCGTAAACCGTATAGCGGGTTGCAACACTCTATGCACCGTTGTGGTAGCGTCTTCTTTCGGTGCCCACTTAAAGTTAGTTATCTTTCTCATAACTTGGTCGCGGAAAGAACCAAAGAACTTAGGTACGGCAGTGGGGTTAACAAGTCTGGCTATGCCATACGCATCTGTAGGACTCTGTGCCGCAGGAGTACCCGTCATCATCCATAGCCAAGTACTTGGGCCAACTAACCTGTTGAGCGTCTTCCATCGGGTAGTCTGAGGGTTCTTGTAGTGGGTAGCTTCGTCTATGATTATTAGGTCAAAGCCCCCGTTGGCGATAGCGTCCTCTACAATAGCCAACCCGTCATAATTTATTATCACGTACTCAGCCTCACCTTCAATTACCGCACGCCGTTTCTTAGCTGCTCCGTACGCCACATCTACTTTGCGGTGCATGGCAAAACTAAAGAGGTCATTCCTCCATGCGGAATCCATGATGGATAGGGGGCATACCACCAACACACGTCTTATGACGCCTTGGTCGATTAGGTAGTCAGACGCCCATATAGCACTAGCGGTCTTGCCTGTACCCTGCTCGTTAAAGCAAAACGCCTTACGGTTAAGTGTTAGGAAAGAGGCGGTGGTCTTCTGGTGGTCGAACGGCGCGTACCTACCTGACCACTCGTACCTAGATTCTATGGGGGATGGCGCGTTGATGTTCATGTTGCGTAACACCTGAGTCTCCTCCAATCCCCAGTTAACAAGTACTTGGTTGTTCGGTAGTTCTTTGCTTTTAGGTATCACCGCAGTAACTCTTGATGGGTTACGTAGGGTGAGTAGTAATGCCTTATCGTCTACTATCTTCATTTGTCGCTCCGATGCGAAATAGCATGAAGTGGGTGTCCACGTCACGCGAAAAAATTTAGTGGCCCTGCTTCGTCCATAGATAGGGCTAGGTCTACTTATGATGGAAAACGTGAAAATTCCACGAAACACGCTACCGTTGGACTACTCGATTTTATGGCGCTTTATATGCCCTCTTAACGGGAGCACGCCATCATTTAAAGACGCATCAAGCACGCGTCAACCCATACCAATAGGGAGTTCTTTACTTAGGCTTTCTACTGCCTTTCTTTTTGTAGTTCCGGCTACGGTTAGTAGAGCTATCCTCTACTGTAACACCATCTTTGTTGGTGCCGCCATTGACTAGGGCTTTCTTGTGACTAACGTCTTTACCTTCCCGCTTGTCAGCCTTGCCATTGCCGTTGGCGTCTTTGCCTTTCTTATCCATAGCACGTCTGGCACGCTGTCGCTCCATTCGGCGTTCAAACGTGTCACTCCCTACAGGAGCATTGACTTGTTTCTTTCTTTTTCTAGGACGCATTAGTGTCTTCCGTTGTGTACACATTCTGTCACTAGGCAGTGACGTTTACATAGCCCACTTTGGTGTGCGTTCCACACATCTTTCTCGAACGCTTTCTCCATACGGCTATAGTCTGACAACCATTTAGACCACAGTTTAGCTTCATCTGGCTTGTTGTAAGTGCCTGTTACTAACTCACCACACACAACAAACACGAGACCCCCCCGGACAAACTGTATTTCGGGGTAGTGTTTAAACACTGCGAGGGCCATCAACTCTAACTGCCCTTTATCTGCGTATCGTGTGTTCTTGCTGGTCTTGTAGTCTATCACCCAAGCTGTCTTGGCTTCTCTATCCAGTATAACTAAATCGGCTATGCCCCGCCACCACACATTATCATCCCTAAATCCACAGGGGTCTAGGTTCTCAGTAAGCCCCATCTCTAACTCACAGAGCTTCTCACCTGACTTAGCCATCAACGCATCGAGAACATCTTTACAGTAACCGTACTTAGCGGGGAGCGGCGTGCCGTCCCTAACGTATTCCTCTGCGGCGAGGTGTACGGCGGTGCCATATAGCATCGCCTCTGTCTCAGGTTCTTTATAGTCCTTAGCCACCTTCAAGTGATAGAACTTCTTAGGACACTGTTCAAAAGACTTAATCTTTGAGAACGACCACGGCGCTATACCCATCAGTGTTTCTCCACAAACATCGAACTTACTATTGTTAGTTCACGTATCAATACGTCTAGTTGCTCTACCTCTAGGAATACAGCATTAATGTGTGTCTTTTTACCATGTGTCAGGCACTGCTCTACGCAAACTACAGGATCTCCGTCATCATCCTCACCCACCATTATCGCCAAGTAGTCGCCCGTTGTTTCTGGGAATTTGTCAGGGAACTTAATAATCTCACCCATTAACGTATACTCCCACTATCCCGCCCAACACAAACAACCCAACCCACCCGCACGCCGAAACCACGGTGGGGCTAAACAACAGACCGTATACTCGCGTAGCAAACGTATCGCCAACGCGGTGTCTAAACATAGTCGCCTTCCGTATCTCTCGATCTGCAAACCTATTGGCTTCCCGTACTGCTCTTTTAATATCGCTCATCCCGCTGCCTCTCCATATGATTTACCACTGTCTGACTCACACGTTATCGGTAAGCCCTCTGCCCAATCGGGCGTAACACGCATACAACTTTCAATGAATGCCTGTCCTCGTACTAAGTCGTCAGTAGGTACGCAACACACTAATGAATCGTGTACGGTCAATGCTACCTTCTCCTGTTTGGCAACAGCCAACATCTGCTCACCGATGATACACCTAGCGATAGCCTGACACACGTTCTCACATAACTTACCGCCATAGATGCGGGTGTACCCGCGCCGAGTCTTGTACCTAAACTCCGGCCCGTGCTCCCCCTGCTCAAAATCTAACCCGTCATAACGCATAACCAAACCGGACGGCAGTAGTATTCCCATACCCGTAGCGGTTTCGACGGATTTAATAATCCCGTTCGGCCCAAGGGACATGGTTTCTCCACGGGACATTTTTACTATCATCTGTTGTAAGTCACGCCATAACTTGTTTATCTTCCAGTTAGCGTCTCGGTAGATGTTAACTACCCTACGCCCCTCCTCCAACGGCATGACGTGACCAAATGTAGCCAACTGCTCTACAAACCTAACCGCTCCCATACCATAGCCACACCCTAGGATAGTCGTTTTGCCCACAAAGCGTTGCTCTTTGGTAACATCTTCTTCCGGTATGTCGTAAATCTTCGACGCCATCTTTATATAAACGTCTTCCCCGTTCAGGAAAGCTGATACCAGATCATCCTGCCCAGCTACCCACGCCAACACCCGTGCCTCAATCTGCGAGGAGTCACAGTCAACCATCGTATACCCTTCGGGGGCAAGCATACTGTTCTTTAACTTCTTACCGTTCGTACCACGACTAGGTAGGTTCTGGATGTTGATCTTGTCATCGCCTCCCCACCTACCCGTATGCGCGGCGTAGTATCTTATCGGTACCGGCATTAGTCCGCGCTTGGCTATACCTATAAACCTCTCAGTACGCGACTCCTCCAACGTACTCTTGGTGCCTAACCTAGATGTTACCAATGTCTGTACCCTATGATCGGGGTGGTCAGCCAATGCCTTGAACTGCTCGTCACTCTTAGCAAACGCATAGGTCTGCTTACCAGTCGTTAGACTCTTCTTCATGGGGGGTATAACACCTAACCCCTCAAGTAACTCAGCGAACTTAGGGTTACTCATCAGCTCCTTCTTAGTCGCACCAGAAGACGCTATCAGGTCTTCTTTAATTTGCTTGGTAGATTCTAAGTGGTGCTCCAACAAGCCAAGGTCTAACTCTAGTATAGGGTCTACGAACATACGTAACGTGCAATCAATGATGCGTAGTTCTTGCTTGGGAAACCCTCTACCCATAATGTTAAACAATCTGTACGTTAACTCTACGTCATTGATACAGTAGTCGCCATAACTGCTTAGTTCTTCTACGGTGAAATCTGTTCGGCGTTTACCGAGGGCGTCGAGTACTTCTGTTCCCTTCTTACCGATGTTATATCTTTCAGCGAGTGCAGCGAGTGATCCACCAACCTCAACCCCGTGTAAAGCACGGGCCATACACAAAGTATCACCGAGCAAGCGAGGATGCACATCAAACAACCAACTAAGAATAGCCCCATCGAACATAGTGTTGTGGCATAGTAGGATAGAGTTGGCCCAATCGAACGAGTGTAGATACTCTTTAAGTTCTTCGTGTGTGCCACTAGCCCACTCCGTTCCACCGTTGTTTACTTTTATACCTATACCGATCACCTCAAAGCGAGGGTCACGGATATAGGATTCAGTTGTCATCTTTCTTAAAGAGAAGTCTTTGTCATAATACGTTTCCAGATCAACCGTTATCAAGTCCATCGTCATCCTCCTTGTCTTTGGGCACAGGACGTACCTCTTTGGGCGTAGAACGTACCTTATCTTTCTTCTTATTAAAGATGTTGTCCCAGTTATCCGCAAATGTACCTGCCGTGGGACGTTGCTTGTCCCCCTTACCACCGTGCGTATGACCTCTACTCATAATCTTCATTCTATATATCCTTAAATGTAATTGCTTTGAAGCATTGTAAGTAAAAGTCTTTTATATCATTTCTCTCTTGCCAGAGAATTAAAGCTGGAACATAGACCGGTGAGATAATTAAATTTAGAATACCAAGACCAAAGTATTTAAGTTTCTTTTTCATTACTATTCCTTTTGCGCCTAGAATAAACTGTCAGCGACAAGCTAAAACATAGCCATTGCAACCCTATGTCTGTAGTTTCCCAAGGCTTAAACCTACCGCCATTTGTAACAGGGTTAGGCAGCCAAAACCACCAGTTGCGGCCAAAACGCGGCCTGCTTTTAGCGTCTAGCTCCCACTGTTCAAACTCAACGCCTTTACTGCTGCCAGCAACAATTAGGTTTATAAATATGTAATCG
>Ga0209603_1000331_pt1 | contig 58938 bp, 52 predicted proteins | sample COGITO_mtgs_1206_FD_184812 | JGI IMG/M metagenome (GOLD analysis project Ga0209603, IMG submission 184812) | Pelagic marine microbial communities from North Sea - COGITO_mtgs_120607 (SPAdes) (version 2) | ecosystem: Environmental > Aquatic > Marine > Epipelagic ...
TATTGTTCTCGGTTACCATTTTAGCCTTTATCATTTTGAGAAAATTGATGAAGAAGTTGATGTTTACCGAATAGTTATGTAATTCGAAACTCTAGTGATATAAGATGAATCTAAATCAAGTTACTGTGCCTTCATTAGATTTAACTAAGGCAATACCTTTTTATGTAAAACTTGGCTTGAAGTTAATCGTGGAATCTTTGCCAGATTATGCTCGATTTGAATGCCCAGATGGGTATTCAACCTTTTCAATTCATCGAACAGATAGCCTCCCCAAAGGATAGGGAATCAGTATTTATTTTGAATGCACGAACCTTGATGAATACGTAAATGAACTCATCAAAAAAGGAATTGTTTTTGAGCAAACTCCAACAAATCAGAAATGGTTGTGGAGAGAAGCCCGATTAAAAGATGTTGACGGAAATCAGTTGATTTTATGGAGGTAAAAACAGAGTAAACCCTCCTTGGAAAATAAAAAAGAGTTGAGTTCAAACTATATTTTGGAGGACTAAAGAAAGTTGAGGGTATTTTTTATTGATATACCCGAACATAATCGATTATGAACTCTTGTGGAAAAATGGAATTGTCCACTTCTGGACCCCCAAAATCACCACCTACAGCTAAATTCAATAAAAGATAAAAAGGTTGGTCAAAGGGCCATTCCGCTTGAGTTTTATTATTCGGTATAAAGGTATACATACTTTTGCCGTCTACAAAAAACTCAATTTGGTCTTTGTTCCAATCAGCAGCATACACATGAAAACCTTTTTCAATTGCAGGGAATTTAGCTTTTTTCGTATTGATTGTATTTCCATGGCTAGCCTTCGTGTGCAATGAGGTGAAAATTTCTCCCGGTTCTTTACCGACATACTCCAACACATCTATTTCACCACAAAGCGGCCAGTGTACCTCAGAAATATTACTACCTAACATCCAAAATGCTGGCCACATTCCTTGGCCAACTGGAAGCTTGGCTCGCACTTCAAAATATCCGTAGGTGTACTCAATTTTATCTTTCGTTATTATTCGAGTGGATGTATATTCGTCATCCTGCAAGCGTGCTTGGATAACCAAATTTCCATCCCGTATGAGGTGGTTTGTATCCGTATAGATTTGTCTTTCGTTATTTCCCCAACCGCATAAATCGGGACAACCGTCGCCTAATTTGAAAGTCCAAAAGTTTTGATTTAGTTCGGGCTGATTGAACTCATCAGCCCAGACTAATTTTCTTTCTTTCGATTGTGCCTGAAGAAGGACACCTCCCAAAAGGAATATAGATAGGAGTATGGATTTCATTTTAGTTATTTTAAAACGAAAGTAGCTTTTCTTTTTGTAGTAGAATCGGTTCCAATAAAAATATTAAAATCACCTGTTTCGGACTCCCAGGTATTATTAGCACTATAAAACTGAAGCATTTTTTCGTCTATAGTAAAGATTACTTTTTTAGTTTCACCAGGTTTAAGTGAAACCAATTCAAATCCTTTTAATTCACGTATCGGTCTAACTGCACTTGCAAAGGGATCTTGAAGATACAATTGTACTACTTCTTTTCCTTCCACTTCTCCAGTATTAGTTAACACAACAGAAGCCTCTATAACGCCTTCAGCAGTCATCTCTGAAGCACTAAGCTCTATGTCTGAATAACCGAAGGTTGTGTAGCTTAGTCCATATCCAAAAGGGTAGAGTGCTGTATGTTTTTCATCTGTGTAGTGAGACCAAAATACACTTCCTTGATCTTCTCCATCAGCACCAGGACGACCAGTACTCTTAACGTTATAATATAAGGGCATTTGACCAACGTTTCTAGGAAAACTCATAGGTAACTTTCCGCCTGGATTATAATCACCATAAAGAACTTGTGCAATAGCATTTCCACTTTGAGTCCCTAAATGCCAAGCCTCAACAATAGCAGGTAAATTTTCCGAAGCCCAATTAAGAATTAAAGGTCTTCCGTTCATTAAAACAAGTACAATGTTTGGATTAATAGCATAAACCTCTTCAAGCAGTTCTTGTTGAAGTCCGGGTAAATCTAAATTAGCTCTACTTCGACCTTCTCCAGATTGAAAACCATATTCACCTAAAACCATTACAATTACATCTGCTCTTGCAGCTGCTTTTTTGGCGGCAGCAAAACCAGTTCTGTCTGTTTCGTTTATTGATACTTCTTCATGAAAACCAGCTGGTATTTTATTTGCAAGTTTAACTCCCTGTTGGTGTTTAATGTTATTCCCATTGTAAGCTTGTAAGCCTTCCAGGACAGAAATTGCAGTATTATCATCGGCTCCAATTCTCCAGTTACCAAGAGGGCTGTTTTTGTCGGCAGCCAAAGGGCCTATTAGAGCAATGCGTTGTCCTTTTTTCTTTAAGGGAAGTATTTTATCTTCGTTTTTAAGTAATACGATTGACTTTTTTGCCATGTCCAAAACACCGTCGATAATCTCTTTAGAACCGGTAACTTCTTTTTCGCGCTCCTCGTCTAAATAACGGTAAGGGTCATCAAATAAGCCCAATTCATATTTTACCTTTAAAATTCTTCTAACAGCATCGTCGATGTCTGTTAATTTTACTTTTCCTTCTCCCAGTAAGCCTTCCAGTTCTTCAAAGTAGATATACGACTCCATGTCCATGTCAGAGCCAGCATTTAAGGCTAATTCGCCTGCATGTTTTCTGTCTTTAGCATACCCATGATCCATCATTTCACGAAGAGATCCCCAGTCAGAAACAACAAACCCTTCAAAGTTCCATTCTTTTTTAAGAATATCACGTTGTAAGTATTTATCGGCTGTTGCAGGAATACCGTTCAGATCATTAAATGAATTCATGAATGTTTTAACGCCAGCGTCAGCTGCAGCCTTGAACGGTGGCAAAACAATATTATGAAGTGTATTTAAACCAACATCTACAGTATTGTAATCTCGACCACCTTCAGAAAAACCATAGCCAGCAAAGTGCTTAGCACAGGCAGCAACTGTGTGAGGTAAGGAAAGATCATCTCCTTGAAAACCAAGAACACGAGCAACGGCAATTTTACTTCCTAAATACGGATCTTCTCCTGCACCTTCCATTACTCTTCCCCAACGGGCATCGCGTGTAACGTCTACCATAGGAGCAAAGGTCCAGTTGATTCCAGCAGCTGCCGCTTCTTTAGCTCCAATTGCTGCTGATTTTTTTATGGCATCTAGATCCCAACTTGCAGATTCTGCGAGTGGAATTGGACTGATTGTTTTGTACCCGTGAATTAAATCAAAACCTATAATTAGTGGAATACCAAGCCTCGACTTCTCGACCGCTACTTTTTGTACTTCACGAACTTCTTTTACTCCTCTTACATTAAGCATAGAACCTACATATCCCTCCGCTAAATGATTATATTTTACTTGAGCATCACCACCTTCGGGGACTGGTCCGGTTACGTTCCAAAACCCGTTGTATTGATTCATCTGACCAATTTTTTCTTTCAAGGTCATTTTCACCAATAATGCTTCAACTTTTGTGTCTGTTTCGCTGAGTTGAGACTCTGGTTTACAAGCAATAAGACTCCCAATTAGCAGTATATATAAATAATGTTTTTTTAACATTTTAGTTTTTTTTAATTGTGCTGTGCTTATTGGTATACTCTGACATAGTCAATCTCCATTTTGCTTTCTGAGAAATCACTTGGAATATCTCCACCCAGAGTACCTCCCATTGCAACATTCAGTATTATAAATTGGGGTTCATTATAAGGCCAATTCTCACTAGTTTTATTAGATGGACTATAGGTGTAATAAATAGTTCCATCAACTGAGAATTCTATTTTTTCTCTGGTCCAGTTCATTCCATATACATGAAATTCAGAAGATGAATCCGGCAGACTGGTTTCTCTAGTATTTCTACTAGCTCCAGAACTTGAAAGATTATGTAAAGTAGAGGCTACTTTAGTTTTATCCCATCCTTTTTGTTCCATAATATCAATTTCACCACATGCTGGCCAACCAACTGACGGAAAATTTGCTCCAAGCATCCAGATTGCAGGCCATGTACCTGCAGAAGCTGGTAATTTTGCTCGAACTTCAACTTTACCATAGGTGAAAAAATATTTCCCTTGTGTTTTTAGCCTTGACGAAGTGTAGTTAGATCCATTGTAATTTTCTTTTCTAGCGGTTATTGAAAGAATTCCATCCCTAGCAACAGCATTTTGAGTTCTATTTGTATAAAATTGTACTTCATTATTTCCCCAGCCATTATTTCCAATATCATAAGTCCATTTGGAGCTATTTGGGGATCCATTATCAGTGAATTCATCCGTCCAAACCAAAGTGTCATTCAGCTGTTCATCATCTATTTCAATTGTAACTGCAGAATCGTCACCTGAACCGCAAGAGATTAATAGGAGAACAACAAATAAATTTAATATTGTTAAGTTTTTTAGTTTCATTACCGTTGGAGATAAGTGAATTATAATTGTTTTTTTTCATATTAAACCCCCTTGAAAAAAGGGGGTTTAATATGAAATTGAAATTAGTTAGCAGGTCCCATAACGAAATCATCGATATAAGCTGTAACTGCTTCGTTATTTGCCTCTCCGTTAAACTGAACAACAACCCTACTGAAGTTAGTAGCAGATGCATGATCAGAAAAGTCAAACGTTAGTGTTTGCCATGTGTCGTAAGTATAATTTTGTATTACAGATACTTGTCCATTCCATGGTTCAGAACTAGTACTATCTTGAAGTTTGATTTCAAGTTGAGCTGGTGCTGAAAAAGCAGTTGATGGAGTTGGCACAAATACTTTTACTGTAATAACATTATTAATAGAAAGATCAAACAGTGATAAAATATCAAAAGAAACATTTGCATATTGTCCAGCTCCATAATCTTCATATTTAGCAGAATTTGCAGAAGTGTTTATTCCTGTTGAACTTGGATTAGCTTCTGTAATTAAATTTGCATCGCCCGAAAGAGTTCCGAGGTTATTAGCATTCCAAGCAATGTTTCCAGTACCTTCAAAATTATCAGCAGGAAGCGCACTAACTGACGGACACCCACCATTATCAACTTCTCCAGCATCATTTGGACAAGTATCAACAGAGTCAACTACTGTATCTCCATCTGTGTCAGGAACAGCAGCTCCCTCAATTCCACCAGTTATATTATCCACGTAGAACTTACCGGGTGTTGCAGTTCCAAACCCAATAAAGATTGCTAACTTATAGTAGTTACCTAAGTCTGCCAAAGCAGCATCTCCGTTTGGATAGCTATTCCTTCTGTTGTTTGCAAAATCAAAAGTTACTGTTTGCCATCCAGCTTCAGAAGCTGTTACTTCTACTTCTAGGGGTAAAAATGTAGAATCATCACTAGATTGCCCTTCAAGTTTTGCTAAAAGCTGAACATCTCCAGCAGTTTCTTGCCAGTAGTCCATTTTGATTACTTGATTACTAGAAGCGGTCATATTGATTGTTGTATTAGGTGCAAAGACAAAAGCTTCGTATAAATCACTTCCGTTTACAACTTGACCTACGTTAGCAGATGTGTTGTTTCCAGATGCATCAGGATTGGCAACAATTGTTATTGCCGATGTAGCGTCTACAAGTGTTACATCATCGCTTCCTTCAAAATTAGAAATAGATCTTGGAGCAACATATTCTACAGTATGACTTTTAGTCAACTCGACATCTAAAGCTCCGTTTGTGTTTTTTGCAATTACCTTGATGGTGTAAGTTGCAGTAGCTTCAGGATAAGTGCTTGTTAAGGCATCCCCAGTTGTTGCTAAAAATGATGTAGGCGCACCAACTGCGTCAAAATACACATCATAAGTTGCTGCTCCAGTTGCAGAAGGCAATACATCAATCTGTAATTGATCATCAGCGTTTGCTGTGATGGTGAAGTCGAGACCTGTTATTTCCGCAACATCGTCATCTTTGCTACATCCCATTATAATTAGTGATGCAAATAGACTGTAAAATAAATTTTTAGTTAGGTTCATGGTTTTTTGTTATTGGTTGTTTTTTTGTTGACTTTCATTTATATTAAAAATTTCAATATGAATGCATCAATTTTTTTAACTTGTTAAATTTACTAATGATATGCTTTACTAGCTTTTAAAATAAACTATACAAAAACTCAACTGTTTAAAAACAAATAGCTTTTGTTATTCTATTTGTATTAAGAACCGTTTAATTGTTAAATTGCTATAAAACAAGTAGTTGATATTAAATATATCAAAATATTTAAGTTTATGTATAGTTTTTGTAAAGTATTTTTACGAATAAAAACACCTTTACAAAGTCATCACATAATCTACAATTCTTTGATCTCGAGAGAGATTCATCTTTTTTCTGAGGCGGTACCGTTTAATTTCTACGCTATGAACAGAGATGTTAAGTAAAGGTGCGATTTCTTTAGAAGAAAGGTTCAATCGCAAGAAAGCACAAAGCCTAAGGTCGTTATTTGTGAGCTTTGGATGTTTGGCTTTAACTTCTTTAAAAAAGCCTTTATCTGCGTTGTTAAAAGCATCTTCAAAAAACTCCCAGTCATCATTCTTTTTTAGATTCTTGTTGATTTTTTTAATAAGTTGCTCCACTTTTGGAAGTGCTTCCATGTCGGCTAAATCTTTCTTTATTTTATTAAGAAAATCATTTCTTTTTAAAGTACTCATGGTTGCAATTGCAAGCTCTCTATTTTTACTTTGTATATCATTTTGTAATTGTTCATTTCGGATCCGAATAAGTTCTTTTTGATTTTCTAGTTCTAGTAATTTAGCTTTTTGATTGTTCTTTTTAATTATTTTAAGTTGTTCTTTTCTGTTTTTCCAGCCGTAATAACCTCTTAGTAGTCCCACAAACAAGAAAAAACTAAACACATAAGCTGTATTTGCTGTATTGGACCAATACCATGGAGGAAGAATCGAGATTTCCTCGGTTTTTTGCGTTTCGGAAATTTCATCACGCACTCTTGCTCTTACCTTAAAAACATAGGTCCCTGGATTTAAATTTTCAAATTTCACAAAAGCCTGTTCACTCCAGGAGCTCCAAATTTCTTGATTTCCTTCTAATTTATATTGAAAGTTAACTGGATAATATTTTTGGTAGGTATTTGCACTGTATTCGATCAGAAGGGTGTTGTTTTTATTTTTTACACTTAATGTTGTTTTTAAAGAAACGCGCGAACTGTCTTTAGTTGTTATTGCGTCAATCTTAACCTGTGGTTTTATTTTCTTTACTTTTTCTAGGTTGACTGCGATATAACCCTCGCTAGACCCAATCAAATAGTTTGTTCTATTAATTGGGGCAATGTGCTCAAACCCGGAAATACTTTTTCTGTCTTTACGATCTAAATAAAAGGATTGGTGGATTAATTTATTTGTAAATACATCTTTTGTGAAATAATGCATTTTATTTTTGGTCATAAACCATAGATTTCCCTGATCATCCTCTACCATTTTACCCGTGTCATATTCCTCTTTATTAAGTATTGATGAAATCACAAGGTCTTTTATGAATTTTTCCTCCTTTACATTATACTTATACACTCCTTCTTTATAATAATAATAGATTTCCTGATCAAAAGACGTAAGTCCAGCATTTACTCCTTTTTTAACGGACTCCTCTTTGGTTAGATTTGTCACGTTCAAAAGACTCGAATCCAGCTTTAGCTTATAAACTCCTTTATATTCATGCCCTACTATAATATTGGTGTCGTTAACAAATTCAAACAAACGGGAAGAAATATCAAAACCCTCCAGTTTGTTTCGATACTCCCAGGTATCATTTTTCTGCTCGAGCACATGGATTCCGTTATAATTTCCTTGTAACACCAAGTTTTTGTTAGAAGGGTGTTCTTTAAAAATCCAAGAACCTCCAACTGAGCCAACTTTTACCGCCTTCCTTTTGTTAATCACAAAAGTTCCTTTGTCATGTCCACAGAATAAGGTGTTTTGAATTAATTGTAAATTCCAAACCTGCCCAGATGTTTCTGGAATTATGGTATAGTTTTTCTCAGATTTCTTTTTAGCATATAGTCCTCTATTTGTTCCAAGATAATCGTATCCTTTGAAGCTTCGCGAGCCGTAAACCGTTCCAAGTGCATCCCACTCTTCTTTGTACTCAAAGAATGGAGCGGCATTATTAATACAGTTAATTCCGTTATCAAGCCCAACCCAGGTATTGTTTTGTTTGTCTTCGAAAACACTTAGAATGGTATTGTTTGAAAGTCCTCTATTCTGGTTTAATGTCTGAACAATTTCCCCTTTTGGGTTCAATTCAAAAACACCATTTGAAATAGTCCCAAGGATAAGATTGCCATTATACAACTCTTGGACACTATAGAGCGTGTAAGGGGCTAATGTGCTTTGAGCAGCAATATTCCATTTTGTGATATTTTTAGGGTCTGTAATGTTGTAAAATTGAGATTCATTGGTAACCACGATTTTTTTATTATCTATGATAAACAAGCCCAGAATAATTTGATTTTTAAATAGGGGGGAGTCTGTCACTAATTTGGGCTTTCCTTTTTCAATTATAAAAAGTCCTTTTCCGTTTTCAAAAAAATACAATTGATTGGCAACTTTGAAAGACTTCAAAAGGGTGTCTTCCGGGTCAATGGTTTTGACTGAATTATTTATGAGGTCTATAATGATAAGGCGGTCCAAAGATTGAAATATTACAAGGGTATTAAATTCTAAAATATTCCAAAACTGCTCATCTTCTAATACATTAATTTCCAGCTCATCTACCAACGAAGTATAAGTTAACAATCCGTTTTCTTTGGGAACCCAATACCCAAAATCCATATAAGCTCCGGTATATACTCTGTTTTCAATTCTTTTTACCGATCTAAAAATTGTACCGTTAGGACTGGAGTATAAACTCCATTTAGATCCGTTAAATTCGAGTAGGCCCTTGTTGTTAGCGAAGTAGATGTTTTCATTAGCACCTTGGGTAATCATCCAGTTTTGATTACCAGAACCTGTAACCTGAGGAGTGTATTTTTGTATAGGTGGAATCTCTTGACTGTTCAAGAATAAACTTGATAAAAAACAAAAGAATAATAAGCCGTTAAACCTCATAAAACACTGTAATTGAAGACAATTTGTAAACAAATGTAATTGAATTACATTCATTATCTACAAAATCAACGAAGTTATTTTAATGAAAAGTGTATGGTTTTTTATGGGTCTTATCGTATCCTCTCTCGGATGATATCTATGGCAGTCATGATTTTAATTTTGTGAACAGAGTCTTTCACCTCATTCGATTCAACTCTCTGAATCAGTTCTTCTAAAAGTTCTGCTGCTGTAATTGATTTATTCATTGGATGAAATTAAAAATTTAAGGGTACTTCTATTAAAAATATTTTTGCACCAGGATTAGGTTCAAAGTTTATTGTTTCTGTTTCCCAAACGCCTAAGGCATCTCTTTTTTCAAGGACCTGTTTGTTAACTTTGGCTTCACCTGCTAACATGAAAATATACACGCCATTATTTTTATCCTTCAAAGTATAGGTTTGTTCTTTATTGTATATAAAATCCCCAAGATGCATCCAAGCATTTTGATGAATCCAAACACCGGCGTCATCGGGATTAGGTGATAGAATTTGATAAAACTCGTTTTCTTTCTTTAAATCTCTAATTGACATTTGATCATAGCGTGGGGATACTTCTTGTTTGTTTGGGAAAATCCAAAGTTGCAATAGGTTAATCGGCCGATCTGCATTCTTATTATACTCGCTATGCTCAATTCCAGTTCCAGCACTCAATACCTGAATATCTCCTTCTTTAATTACTTCTGAATTACCCATACTATCCTGGTGTTCCAAGTCTCCTTTGAGCGGGAGTGTGATGATTTCCATATTGTTGTGCGGATGGGTTCCAAAACCCCTACCAGCAGCAATATCATCATCGTTTAATACACGTAAAGCTCCAAAATTCATTCGCGAAGGATCATAGAAATTTGCAAAACTAAAAGAGTGATTTGCATTGAGCCAGCCATGATTTTGATTGCCTCGAGTCTCAGCGGCGTGAAAAACTGTTTTCATACGTATTGCTATAAAATAGTTAACATTTGTAGGTACAAATATACTATATTTTCTTTAGAATATTTATAGCTTAAGGAACTTTAGCCTAAGGGTTTTTTCTGATTATCAATCATTTTTTGAAGCTGCTCGTTTTTTTTATCCACAACATCTTTCAATTTTTTAATGTATGCTTCATCATCTTTTTGACGCTTAATCTTCTTGTTCATCTCCGCTGTCATTGATTTATAGTCTCGATAACTTTTGACTAATAACCCAATAATAATCACAGATGCTGCAAGCACAACTAGCCATTCTTCACTTTCACTGAAATACATAGATTTTTGTTATTGGTGGTTTATTTTTTTCTTAATAGAAATAGTGATAAACTTATGAGTATTATCCCAAGAACCAAGTAGGGGATGTCTACAAAGCTTAGCATAAAGTGCAAGTAACCAACTTCTGCAAAGCAAACGATCCCTAGGATTAGAGGTAGAATTTTTAAAAATCTCAAAACTGGTATATTATTTAGTTAGAAGTATTCTGCCAAGATACGCAAAACCAAATTGAATAAATTCGTTTACTTTTAAAGAAAAAATGATGCTAGCTAACTATTTTTTATTTCTTACTTTTTTCATTCAAACCCCAAATTACGTAGGTAATTGGGTCACAATTGACGATGAAACAGGTGTCGAAAAATCAATAATCAAATTGTATATAGAAAACGATACGCTCTATGGCCGCATCGAAACACTTTTACTTGAGCAAGACCAAGGTCAAATTTGCACCAATTGTCTAGGTTCTGAATTAAATCAACCCATAGAAGGCCTTGTAATTCTCAAGGGTTTAACCCGTGACGGTGATCAATGGACGGGTGGAACAATTTTAGACCCTGCAAATGGTAAAGAGTACCAATGCACTCTTAAGTTGGATGGGACTTCTCAATTAAATGTTCGTGGCTTCATTGGCTTTTCTTTTATTGGGAGAACCCAGCGTTGGAAGCGCTCGGACTAATGACTACTACATTTTGATTGTACTCATTCCTTGCATGAATTCATCTGCATACCGATCTCGGTTTTGATCTTTCCCAATATAGCTCATAAAGGTTATTTCACTTATGTGCTCAGTCATATTGATCAGTTCCTGAGACAAGCACTCATGCTTCAATATTAAGAAGGTATTATAGATACTGTATCTTTGTGCTTATGAAATGGTATTTGTGTTTTTTTAGCCTGCTAGTCTCGATCGGTCTTTTGCATGCCCAAAAAAAACTAAACCGTAAGTTGAATCGTTCTATCGCTATGGAAAGAGCTTTTATAGGAGCTCAAGTTTCGATTAGTGTTTTTGATTTGCAAGAAAAAAAAGAGGTTGTTTCCATACAATCTGACAAAAACATACTCCCAGCTTCTACCATTAAGTTAGTCACTTTTGTAGGGGCCCTTCAAACCTTTGGTTTTAAAATACCCTTGTTCCATTATAAAAAACAAGGTAGTCGCTTTTATTTTTGGTCTTCAGGCTACCCGCTTGCAGCGCATCCAAACTATGCAAACGAAGAAGCCTTTGCTTTTTTAAAGAAACAAAAAGACTCTTTGTTTTATATTTCAAGACCAATGACTTCCCCAGTATTAGGTTCTGGTTGGGCATGGGATGATGTGTCTTATGCTTTTTCAGCAAAAAAATCAGGCTTCCCCTTTCATGGAAATGTAGTTCAAATTATTTCTAGCCCAGACACGGATAGTCTTGGGTTTAGTCCGCCACGTTTTGAGCAAACAATCCCCTATACCAAGAAACAAGAGTATTATGAATTCTTGGCCAATTACCAGATTCGTCGTTTGAGTCGTATAAAAGCAGATACGCTTTATATTCCTTTTACGCCCTCAGACTCACTATTCGTTCAATTGGCGCAAGATGGAATTGCGACTCCTATATATACAGAATCCAAACAGGAAATTCCTTTAGAGGGAAACAAAACGCTTATAACAACAAAAACAACACTTTACAAAGCATTGCTGCGCGATAGCGACAACCTCGTTGCCGAATCTTTGATATTAATGCTTAGCGGAACGGCTCAATGGGAATTGAATACCCAGAAGGGCTTGGAGATGTTGTATCAACAAAACAAAACTCTAAAATCACAATTCCAGCAGGTAGACGGTTCAGGGTTATCGCGATACAGCCTTGCAAGTCCCAGGGGTCTACTAGAAACTTTAGACAAAATCTATAAAACGATTGGGAGTAGGAACATCAAGACTTTATTCCCTCAGGCTAATTCAGAAGGGACACTGATTCGTTATGCTGCCCAACAAAATTTAGATTTTGTATATGCCAAATCCGGAAGTTTGAGGAATAATCATGTTTTGGCGGGCTATCTTTTTACGGACACCAACAAACCATATGCCTTTGTTGTTTCGATTAATAATTACACGGGAGATAAAAAAGCAATACAAGCGGCTATAGGAGCACGGCTATCCTTTTTGCACAAGAAGCTTCAATAAGGAGTAAGGTAGTGAACAGTTGTTGTTAATAACTACAAAGTATGCGATGAGTTTAGAGTGATATTTTGCTTTAAATTTGTGGTAGATCGTTAGAAGCTCTTTTGATAAGAAGCTTTAAAATTTTTTTAAACCTCCACTAAAAGTGGAGGTTTTCTATTATGATAAATCAAACAATACTCCTTTTTGTTTATCATTATCCTATTGTTAATAGGATTTATACTTAGATAAATTATATATTTTTTTCTAAAAATTATTTGAAAGTTCAATTATATATTTATATTTGCAAACAAATGTTAATCTAAAAATAAAAGCATTATTAATTTTAATTTAAATTTTATCAAAATGAAAAAAGGTTTATTAAGTCTTTTGGCGGCTGCTCTAACGATTGTTAGTTGTCAAAATTATGACGATCAGTTTGCAGAGCTTACTGGTCTTGTCACCACATTATCTAATGAAGTTTCAGGATTGTCTCAGGTTCAGAGTGATCTAGGCTCAGTAAAAGCAACAGTTGATGGTTTAGTTACAGCGATCTCTGCTATTCCAGGGTCTGATGGTACAGCAAATTTAACAGCTATACTAGAAGGTTTACAGGGAGCTCAAGATGATATCGATGCAATCGAGCTAATATTAGCAAATGGCGTTGCATCTGAAAGCGATTTAGCTGAAATTGATGCTTTAATTGACAATGTTCAAGAAGGAGTTAACACGCTTCTTACCAACAACCAATCGATTAGTGTAAACATTAGTATAGTTGATACTGAGTCTCTTACTACTGCTCAAGGCTATATTGAGATTGGTGAAAATACTCCAGCTGGATATTTACTCGGGGGTAATTTATTAATTGATCACGAAGCTTTAACTCCTGCTGAAATAGAAACTGCAAACCTAATGAGTGCTAAACTTATATCAGTTACAGGAACTGTATCAGTTACAGGAGCTGTTAATCTTACTGGATTAACTTATATTCAAGGAGCTTACACCAAAAGTGGTGCAGTTGCTCCTCTTGATAGTTCTATTTCTTCATTAGGCTCTACTCTTAAAGTAGACGGTCAGTTAGGAGCTATCAACTTTCCTAACCTTGCGTCTGTTATAGGGGAGGTTACAATTACTAATGTACCTAGTGTAACTAGCATTGATTTTTCATCTGTAACAACAGTTGGAGCTAATGTAAAAGTTAACGCTGGAACAATTAATACTGCCAGTTCTACTATAGTAGATTTTGGAGGATTTGAAATGATTAGTGTAACTGCTAATAGCGCTACATCTGTAAATTTCGGACAAACGGAATCTGCTGGTCTAGTTGTAAATGCTGCAAAAGCAACTTCTATAACGGGTAATTCTCTTAAAACTGTAACAGCTGATTTAAACATAAATGCTCCTAAAGCAACTGTTATAGGCTTTAATGCATTGACATCAACAGGTTCTCTAACTATATCTGCAGCTAATTCAAATACTGTAGTAAATTTTGACAAATTGACTGTTGCAAAAATTCGCGCCGATGCTTCTGAAGTAAAGGAATTTCATTTCCCTGCTTACGTTACTACTACTGATGTGATCCATATCAAAGCTTTAACTATAGCTGCAACTAAATTAAAGACTATTGCTACAGGAGACGTTGTATGGTTACATACTGCTAACCTTTCAGCTCCGGCTCTTGCAGCTGTTGTAGGTACTCTAAACTTGAGAGGAAGCTCTTTAGCTAATGCAGATGTAAACTTACCTCTAGCTAAAGTTTCAGGGACATTAACATCTGTTGCTACTAGTGTTACAATAGCTTCTACTACTGATGCAACTCTTGCGAATGTTTTAAGCGCAACTAATACTCACCTTTCTTTAGGCGCACAACAAGTTGCTGTAGAAGGTGTTGCTGCTGGTCTGTCTGATACTGCTCTTTTATCTCTAACCATTACAGGTGCTGCAGCTACTGCAGATGCAACAAGTTACCCTATCTTTACACAAGATGTTACGAAACTTGCAGTTTTAAAGTATCTTAATGTTGGAAACTTATCGGTTGTAACAATTCCAACTGCTAGTGTCATCGGTACAATGACTACAACAGGTATGATCACAGATTTATCAATCGTTGATGCAGAAGCTTTATCATCTCTTACAGTTGGACATGGTCCACATACATACGAAGATGCACCGGCTCAAGGTGTTACTATCACTGATACTGAGTTATTAGCATCTGTTGATTTATCAACTGTAACTAAATTAGATACCGCTGCTATTACAACTAACGCTAAATTAGCTACTATTACTGCTCCTGCATTAGGATCTGCATTATTAGCAAATGGTGTGGTTAGTATAAGCATTAGTGCTAATTTACTTACAGCAACTGCAACTGTTGCAGAACCTGGAACGGCTCTTGCTGAAGTTAAGCAACCTTCTTTGACAGGTTGGAAAGCTTATATCGGTCAATGTGTAGCTGCTGGTATCGCAACTGTAGGTTCAGAGGTTGGTCTTTCAGCTTACGTTTCTGGAGGCGGTTCTATAGCTCACAGTATTGATTTTGATAAAGTCTATAACGTAGGGGGTACTTTAGTTGATGGTGACTTTAATGATACTTTTACAGCTTCTGGAACTATAAGCGTTCCTACTGATTTAGCAATAATTGATTCAAACGACTAATTAGTTTATATAATAACTATTAACTAATAGTTTATATTTTAAAAAGCCCTCACTTGTGTGAGGGCTTTTTTATTATACATATATAAGCTTACTTAACCTTACAACCTTATTAGATTTTTAATTGCTTATTAAGATTATATTTTCTAACTTTTTTAGGTCCAGTTATTTTAACTTTTTTACTTTTGACTAAATTTAATTTTCTTTAATATGAGTACTAGTCAATTTAAAGTAGATAAGCTTCCGAATTATATTCTTCTTATTCTTTATATAGTTACTGGATCATTAAGTAATTTTGATGCTATAGATATTTTAGCACCCCAATGGATCTATTTTGGGAGTATAAACATCTTGGCTTGTCTTTATTTTCTTTTTTCGAATAAACCAAGTGCTCAATTAGGGCTATCTAAACTTTTAAATTCTTCTTTTATATATGTTTACTTGGTATATTTTTTATGGTCAGGACTATCCTATTTTTATGCCATAAATCCCACAGAAACATTACTTAATCTTCCCAGATTAGGCAATACCTTCTTTGCTGTTTTTTTCTGTTTTCTACTATTAAATAATCTCGAAAACAAAATTGTATTTATTAGTAGAATTTTCATTGGTTTTTTATGCTTTGAATTACTTTCTTTTTACAGTGATTTTTTTACTCAACTGGAAGCTAACACTTTTGATTCTTTAAACCTTAAAGGTGTTGCTGGCAACAAAAATATCACAGCAGCATCTATTGCATTTAAGGTGCCTTTTGTTTTATATTCCATCGTAACGGTAAGAAAAGGATTATTTAAAATAGTCCTTAGTTTAATTCTTTTATCCTCACTTTTTTCTATCTCAATACTTTACGCTCGAGCCGCTATTCTAAGTAGCTTTATTGTCTTTATCATTTTTCTTACTTATTCAATATATAATCTCTACCTAAACCGAGCTAATGCTCGAAAAGGTTTTTCGAATTTTGCACTTACTATTTTACCTTATGTATTAGCTGTCCTTTTAAATATCGTCTTTACTAACTCTCAGAATAAAGGAGATATTGGAAGTCAATTGGGAGATATTGAGTTTACTCAAAAATCATCGAATGGTAGATTTGATTATTGGTCTGACGCCTATTCTCATATAAAAGATCAGCCCATTATCGGAGCTGGATTAGGGAACTGGAAAATTGCTTCAATTTCTGTTGGGAAAGATCATATAAAAGGATATACAGTTCCTTATCATGCCCACAATGATTTTATCCATATTTTCACAGAAGTTGGTATTATAGGCGGTTTAGCTTATTTAAGTTTATTTTTAATTTTAACCTTTTTTCTTTTTCGTTTAATATATGTTCAACGCAAAGAAGATGGGAAAACTGATTTCTCATTATTCTTAATTATTTTACCTTTTATAGTTTATGGAATAGATGCAAATTTAAATTTTCCTATAGCTCGCCCGCTAATGCAATCTTCATTAGCGCTTTATATGGGTTTATTGCTTTCTATTTATCTTAATCGATTCACTCCAAAAAATATAAGCCCCTTAAAACCAATTTATTCGCGTCTTATTCTAGGACTTTCTCTGGTTCTTTTGATCCCAGGTATAATTATTCATATTCTATCATATCAGTCCTTAACCCAGCAAGGACGATTGTTATATGAGTTTAATAAGGGTGACTTTAAACTTACCTTAGCAGAACTAGACCAAATAGAAGACGATTTTCCTAACCTAACAGAAACAGCTATGCCGATAAAAGCAATGAAGGCTCGTTACTTTTATTTAAATGGGCTTAAAGAAAAAGCACATAAATACGCTCTTTTGGGTTCTAAAGATAATCCACAAATATTTTTTGGAGAAAATTTAAAAGCTCAATTTTATATGCAAGAGCAAAAGCAGGACAGCGCTTATTACTATTCTAAATTAGCTTTTTATAACTTACCCAATAACATGCCACACTACAATATTTATATGAATTCATTAATTTATAAGAAAGATGTTGAAGAAATCAATAAGACATTTAATTATGTTCTTTCCTTGAGTGGTAATACTAAAACTATTTGGACTATTTATCTAAGTTCACTGGCACGAACTACTTCCTTAGGTGATCCTTTTTCAATGAGTAAAGCAGATGAAGGATTTGCTTTATACCCTGAAGATGATCAAATATTTGGTTTATACAGGATGATGACATATGGCCAAAGTAGATGTGTCCAAGCAGCGGAGCTCTCCAAAAAAGGTATGGAACTATATAATAATTTAAATTTCGAAGAAGCTTTCGAGTTGCTCAATCAAGCTTTTGATTTAGATCCACTTGAATATACCTATGCAATACAAACTGGTTTTTCCCTCTATGAAAATTCAAAATATGAACAGGCAATACCTTTTTTTAAAATAGCATTGAATTCAAAAAGAAGAGAGCCAAAAGAAAAAGCGATGCGCTATTTGGCACTTTCTCTGTATAAAATGGGATTGCAAAAAGAAGCTTGTGCCTCTTTCTCTAAATTGTTAAACAGCTACCCTAAGCGCATGTATCGGCAAGAGTTTAACAAATATTGCAGTAATTAAGTTGCATATTAATATTATTTCAAGTACATTTGGTACTTAGATTAATACATTTATAGTGCTTAATAAACTGATTACATCCAAAACCCGTCTTCGCCTATTGATTAAATTTTTTATCAACCAGGCGAATAGCGGATATTTGAATGGATTGGCATCTGAGTTTAATGAATCTACAAATTCAATCCGCAAAGAACTAAATCACCTTTCAGAGGCGGGATACTTAAAAAAATACAAAGATCATAATAAAGTTGGCTACAAAGCCAACACAGAGCACCCCTTGTTCGAAATGCTTCAAAAGGTGGTATTTAAGCACCTCGGCCTAGAAGAGATTGTAGAGCGCGTCCTAGAGCGAATGGGTCCAGTTCAAAAGATATTGTTGGTAGGCGACTATGCTCAAGGCTTAGATTCTGGAACTATAGATGTTGTTTTGATCGGAAACAAACTTAATACCGAATATATCGAAGCCTTAGAAGAAAAGGTGGAAGGATTAATTCAGCGAAAAGTAAACTTCTCTTTAGCCTTTAAATCCAATCCAAATCAAAAAAATATTGTGTTGTATGAATATCACTAGCATTTGTTGTATTGGGGCCGACCAAATGATGCCTGAGGCTATGGTTTTTGATGGGCGTAACATAACTTCCCCAAATGAAAAAGTAAATCAATATTTTCTAGGAAAATGAAAGAGTATATGAGTTTAGACGCTGTGGAAGTTTCCCTAAATGACACCTATGATTGTGTTGTTATTGGAGGTGGAATTGTGGGCTTAACAGTAGCCTTTGAATATCAAAATAATTTTCCTAATGAAAAACTGTTAATACTAGAAAAGGAACCCCATATATTTGAACATCAAAGTGGGAGAAATAGTGGAGTAATACATTCGGGTATCTATTATAAGCCAGGCACATTTAAAGCTAAAAATTGTATCGCAGGATATAAGAAGCTGATTTCATTTGCCGATAAACATGCCATTCCATACGAAATTACCGGCAAGTTGATCGTTGCCATTAATGAAAGTCAACGTACTGCATTGAAAACCTTATTTTCTTATGGAACCGAAAATGGACTGACGGGTTTACAATTACTCAACAGTGAAGAGATACAAAAAATCGAACCCCATTGTACCAAGGCCATTCAGGCTCTTTATGTTCCTCAAGCAGGAATAATTGATTACAAACAAGTAGGCTTGAAAATAGTTGAATTACTTAAAAAGGGAGGTGCAGAGTTTCGCTTTAATACTCATGTAACAAAAGTAGAAAACAAAGATGATCAGGTAGATATTAAAACAAAAAAAGACCTAATTACAGCTAAAAAAACCATAGTTTGCAGTGGTGTTTTCTCCGATCGATTTATTTTTTCTTCCTTGAAGAAGAAGGTTAGAGTCTTCCCTTTTAGAGGAGAGTATTTCAGTTTGAAAGCATCGGCGGTTCACAAAGTAAAAGGATTAATTTACCCTTCCCCTGATTTAAACTTCCCTTTTTTAGGGGTTCATTTCACCAAAACAATTCAACAAGGAGTTGAGGCAGGACCCAATGCAGTTTTGGCTCTTTCACGCGAAGGCTATAAAAAACATTCATTCCGGTGGAAAGATTTTAAACAAATCCTTTTGTGGAGAGGCTTTTGGATTTTTGCCTTGGAATTCTGGAAAATAGGTGTTTTCGAAACCTATCGCTCTTTTTCAAAAAGAGCATTTACAAAGTCACTTCAAACATTAATTCCTTCTATTACAATTGATGATCTTGAGCCAACAAAATCGGGAATAAGAGCCCAAGTCCTTTCAAATGATGGAAGTTTATTAGATGACTTTCTTATTGATCAAAATAAAGGAATAACTAACGTAATAAATGCACCTTCACCAGCAGCAACCTCGAGTTTTGCTATTGCTGAGGATGTTCTAAAAAAAATAAATACCAACCAATGAGCAAAATTTTAATCTTAGGAGGTGCAGGTTATGTAGGATCTGTTCTTACATCACACTTTTTGAAAGCAAAACACGATGTTGTAGTAATTGATAACTTTATTTATGACAATCAAAACACTGTCAGTCCCTATATTGGTGATCCAAATTACCGCATTGTACAGGGTAATTTTTCCGACACTAATTTGCTTGATAAAGAAGCTCAAGGTGCAGATTATGTTTTGATTTTGGCGGGCTTAGTAGGCGACCCAATTACTAAAAAGTACCCCAGAACATCCCAAAAAATCAATGATATAAATATCAAAAAATGTATTGATTATTTTGATGATAAACCTATTGAAAAACTTGTCTTTGTGTCAACATGTTCAAACTATGGCTTGATTTCTGAAGGTGAATTGGCAGATGAGGAGTTTGAATTAAATCCACTTTCTTTATATGCCAAAGCCAAAGTTTCCAACGAACAATATGTACTCGATAAAGAAGGAAAAGTTAATTATAGCGGTGTTATTCTTCGCTTTGCCACTGCATTTGGTTTATCCCCGAGAATGCGCTTCGATTTAACCATAAGTGAGTTTACTAGAGAACTGTTTTTTGGAGAAACATTGATTGTGTTTGATGAACATACTTGGAGACCTTACTGTCATGTTAGAGATTTTGCTCGCTTAATTGAGATCGTTTTTAATGCAGAAAAAAGTCTTGTGAATTTTCAAGTTTTTAATGCAGGAGGAGATAAAAACAACTTCACTAAAAAAATGATTGTTGATTGTATTGCTTCAAAAATTGAAGGGGCTAAAATCGAATACAATCAGAATGATAGTGACCCAAGAAACTACAAGGTCAATTTCAATAAGGTGAAAACAGTCCTTGGCTTTGTCCCTGAAAAAAGTGTAGAGGACGGTATTGACGAGCTCATAGAATCATTCAATCTAGGATTGTTTAAAGATTCAAAAACAAATTATGAACAATACGGAAATTATAAACTAAACTATTCTGAAGATTAGATGAATACACTCCATTTCTCACAGTTTGTCCAAGAGGCATTTCAAACCGAGCAGTTTATTCCTTTACACATTCCTGTTTTTAAAGGAAACGAAAAACGCTATCTAGAAGAAACCATTGACTCTACCTTTGTTTCTTCTGTGGGTGCATTTGTCAATACCTTCGAAGAACAAATCGCTGTATTTACTCAGGTCAAGAAAAGTGTAGCAGTGGTGAATGGGACAGCAGGATTGCATCTAAGCCTTAAGGTCGTTGGTGTTGAAACAGCTGATGAAGTATTGACTCAAGCCCTAAGTTTTGTTGCAACAGTAAATGCAATCGCCTATTGTGGAGCTGAGCCCGTTTTTATAGATGTAGATTTGGACACCATGGGTTTGTCTCCCAAACACTTGAAAGCATTTTTGGACAACTTTGGTGAAATTAGAACAGATGGAACTTATAATAAAAAAACAAACAAACGTATTGGTGCCTGTGTACCAATGCACACCTTTGGATTCATGTCGCGCATAGACGAAATTGTAGCCATATGTGACCAATGGAATATCCCTGTTGTTGAAGATGCAGCCGAGGCTTTAGGAAGCTATTATAAAAATAAAAATGCAGGCTCTTTTGGGAAAATGAGTGCATTTAGTTTTAATGGAAATAAGATCATAACCTCTGGTGGAGGAGGAATTGTTTGTACCAATGATGAAAGTTTAGCCGATAAAGCTAAATTTTTATCTACCACAGCAAAAGATCCACATAAATGGGAGTATTTTCATAGTCAGCTTGGGTTTAATTACCGCATGCCCAATTTAAATGCAGCCCTTGCACTCGCTCAACTGGAAATGTACACCACAATTCTCGAAAGTAAGAAAGAGTTGTTTTCGGCCTATAAAAAATATTTTGAAGGCACTTCAAGGCTAGTAGACCCTCCCAAAGAAACCACTTGGAATCATTGGCTGATGTGTGTTCAATTGTCCGACTTAGATGAACGGAATGAATTTTTGTCTACCACCAACGGGGCTGGAGTGATGACACGCCCCATTTGGCAATTACTTTATAAATTACCCATGTATTCGCACTGTCAACGCGATGACCAAAAAAATGCTAATTTCTTGGAAGATAGAATAGTCAATATTCCAAGTAGTGCCCGAATATAATCCAATGAGAAAGACACTAATCATAGCGGAAGCAGGAGTAAATCACAACGGTGATATAAAGCTTGCAAAAAAACTGATTGATGCAGCAGCAATTGCTGGAGCAGATTTTGTGAAATTCCAAACCTTCAAAGCAAAAAACTTAGCGCTTAAAACAGCGGAGAAAGCTGAGTACCAAACAAAAAATATTGGGTCTGGTATAAGTCAGTTTGACATGCTAAAACAGTTGGAAATTAGTCAAGCAAATCACCTTGAACTAAAAGCTTATGCGGAACAAAAAGGAATCGCTTTCCTTTCGTCTGCCTTTGACACAGAAGGACTTGCTTATTTAGAGTCTTTAGACATTCCGTTAATAAAAATTCCCAGTGGAGAGATCACAAATTTGCCCTATTTACAAAAGGTTGCTGCTATAGGAAAGCCAGTGATTTTATCAACAGGGATGTCCAATATGGTAGAAATCAAGGACGCCTTGGCTGTTCTTCTTTCTGGGGAAATCACCCAAGAAAAGATTACCATTCTCCACTGCAATACAGAGTATCCTTCACCCTTTGAAGACGTTAATTTAACGGCTATGTTATCGATTGAAAAGGAGTTGGGAATTGCCATTGGCTATTCTGATCATACCTTGGGAATTGAATTACCGATTGCTGCTGTTGCTCTTGGAGCAAAGGTTATAGAAAAGCACTTTACCCTTGATAGATCCATGAGCGGTCCAGATCATTTGGCCTCTCTCGAACCAGCTGAATTGAAGCAGATGGTTTTCTCTATTCGAAATATTGAAAAGGCCATTGCAGGATCTGGAATAAAAGAACCTTCATTGAGTGAAACAAAAAATAAAACAATTGCTCGAAAAAGCATCTGTCTTTCAAGTGCAATTGAAGCAAAAACAATTTTAACAGAAGAACATTTACGTATTCTCCGACCGGGATCGGGAATTTCACCAATGGACATTGGTAGTGTTTTGGGGAAAGAAGTTACCAATTCACTACCCCAAGGTCATATTTTGACCTGGAATGATTTAAAATAAACAATGAAAAAAGTAGGCGTTTTAACGAGTTCAAGAGCAGATTATGGGATTTATAAGCCCCTGCTCAATCAATTGGTTAAAACGTCAAATATTGATCTAACGCGTATTGTTTTTGGCCCCCATTTATTGCCCAAAATGCAAAATTCTTTAGCAGAGATTAAAGCTGATACCTATGGTAAATATGATCTAGTCGGTGACTTTAAAGAAACAAACACGGCTGAAGAGGTAAGTGTTGTTTATGGAAAGCTTATCCAAGTTTTTGCTTCCTATTGGGAAAAAAGTGATTTTGACATTGTCATTGCTCTAGGTGATCGATTTGAAATGTCTGCAGCCATTCAAGCAGGAATTCCATTCAACATTAAAATAGCACACATACACGGAGGAGAGACCACACTAGGCGCAATTGACAATATCTACCGACATCAAATTTCACTTGCATCCAAGCTTCATTTTACAGCTACGCAAGATTATGCCATAAGAGTTGCATCCCTTACTGGAAATGTGGAAAATATTCATACGGTTGGCGCATTGAGTTTGTCAGACCTGAAAGGGAAAAACATAAAATCTTGGGACAAAGTGCGTGATTTTTTTTCTATTCCCAAGAGGCCTTTTATCTTGGTCACAGTTCATCCAGAAACAATAGACGACAATAAAAATACAGAAAACCTTGAAGGCCTAAAAGAAATTCTAACAGTCCTTTCAAGTCGCTATCACCTTCTGATTACAGGAACCAATACCGACCAAGCACATCAAGGATATACCAGCTTGTTTGTGGACCTAAAAAAACATAACCCTAGTCAATTCACCTTAATTGATTCCATGGGGAGAGAAAACTATTTTTCTGCATTGAAGCATTGTAAATTTGTTTTGGGAAATTCATCGAGTGGAATTATTGAAGCCGCTTCTTTTGAAAAGTTTACAATAGATCTAGGAGATAGACAAAAAGGAAGATCCAAAAGTTTAAACACAAAAAACCTCGCATTTGACACAGCAGCAGTATTAACACATATTGATGATTTAGAAAATAAAAACTTTGTCTTTACAGGGGAAAACACTTATTTCCAAAAGAATACTGTTGGATCAATAATTGAAGAACTTCAAACCCAGATAATGTAATGAAAGAGCATTTAATTCAAGTGAATGAAACAGCTTTAGTTGCCCTAGAGCGTATTAATAATATTTCCAGTTCAGGAAGCTTAGCTCTCTTTGTTTTGAGCGGTGAGGAGTGCATAGGGACTTTAACCGATGGGGATATTCGAAGAGGTTTGTTGAAAGGGAACACTCTGCAAACAACCTTGGATTCTTTCCTGAACAAAAACTTTCAATTTTTAAGAGTAGAAGACGATTATTTCGATCAATTGTCCATTTTAAGGAAAAAAGAAATTACCCTTGTACCGGTCTTGAATCAAAAAAATAAGATTATTGATGTTATTAATCTTTCCACTTCGATCTCAAAACTTCCCGTGAGTGTTTTATTGATGGCTGGAGGTTTTGGTACCCGCTTAAAACCCTTGACTAACGAAACTCCAAAACCCATGTTGGTTGTTGGAGGGAAACCCATTATTGAACACAACATTGATAGATTAATCAAATTCGGAATTAAAGAATTTTATATCAGTGTTAAATATTTAAAAGAACAGATCATCAATTATTTTGGAGATGGTAGAAGCAAGGGAATTAAGATAACCTATATTGAAGAGGAAGAACCACTAGGTACCATTGGCGCATTATCAAAGATTAATTTTATAGTCAATAAAACACTTTTGGTGATGAATGCTGATTTACTGACTGATTTAAATTTCGAATCCTTTTACAGAGATTTTGTGCGTTCAAAAAGTAAGATGTTGGTGCTTTCAATTCCTTATAATGTAAATATTCCATATGCTGTATTAGAGTCGGAAGATAATAAAGTAAAAAGCTTTATTGAAAAACCAACCTACACCTATTATTCGAATGGGGGAATATATTTACTTTCTTTTTCAGTTAAAAATAAAATTCCTAATGATACTTTTTATAATGCAACAGACTTGATGGAAGAATTAATCCAAGAAAATGTGTTGTCTCATTATACGCACAAAGGATATTGGTTGGATATTGGTAAACCTAAAGATTTTGAACAAAGTCAGTATGACATTAAAAAGCTGAATTTATGATGTCAACAAAGAGTATTTTATTTTTAATTACCGCGCGAAAAGGTTCTCAGGGATTGCCAAACAAGAACATGAAAGTTTTAGGTGATTTCCCACTAATTCAATATTCCTTTGATTTTGCAAAAGCTGTTGCTGATTCTAATGATGTGGTTTGTATTTCTACAAATGATGAAAATATTTCTACTCATTTTGAGAGACAAAATGCACCACTTCATTTTATGCGACCAGATTATTTGGCAATAAAAACAAGTACATCGGATAGTGTGATTCAACACGCATTAGACTTTTTTAAATCGAAAGGGGAACAGTTTGAGTACGTTTTTCTTCTTCAGCCAACATCTCCTTTTCGTTTAGTGGATGACTTTTTTGAGATAAAAAAAGCAATGGGAACATTGACCGAAATGGTTGTTTCAGTAAAGAAGTGCAAAGATTCCCCTTATTTTAATCAATTTAAAGAAGGTGAAGACCAAAGTTTAGCACCCATCATAGAATCAAAAACCTTCACAAGAAGACAAGATGTTCCGCCGACCTATGCCTATAATGGTGCGTATTATTATTTTCGTGTCGATGCCTTCGAAAAGAAGAGTAAGATGGAATTCAGTCAAATAAAGAAGTTCGTGATGCCATCTTGGCGAAGTATCGATATTGACACCTATGAAGATTGGGAATTAGCAGAATTTTATTTAACAAAATACACCTCAATAAATGGTTAGAATTATCCCAAGATTAGATATTAAAGGGCCAAACTTGGTTAAAGGGATTCATCTCGAAGGCCTTCGTGTTTTAGGAGACCCCTCATTTTTTGCGCGTCATTATTATGAAAATGGAGCAGATGAGTTGCTTTTTCAAGATGTAGTAGCTTCTTTGTACCAACGCAACAGCTTAAACGATATCATTACAAAAACAGCAAAAGAAATTTTTATTCCATTGACTGTAGGGGGAGGATTAAGAACAATAGACGACATTAAAAATGTCTTGCGCGCTGGAGCAGACAAGGTTTCAATTAATACTGCCGCCATTAACAATCCTGATTTTATAAAGAAAGCCTCTCGTAATTTTGGTGCATCAACAATTGTTGTTGCCCTTGAAGTAATTCAACAGGAAGATGGAAGCTACTTGTGTTTCACAGACAATGGAAGAGAATATACTGGAGTTGAAGCATTGTTATGGGCACAGCAAGTAGAAGAGTTGGGTGCAGGTGAACTTATAGTGACTTCCATTGATAAAGATGGGACAAAAAAGGGGATGGACTTAGATTTAATCAATTATATTTCGTCAAATGTTACGATTCCAGTTATTGCGCATGGAGGTGTTGGAACACCGTCAGATATAGAAGATGCCGTTCAGCACAATGCTGATGCGGTGAGTATTGCTTCTGTATTGCATTATAATTTTCTTCAATCCAATAAAGAGAAAGATTTTGGAACGACAGAAGGGAATAATGAATTCTTGAATAACAATCTAAAACAAATGAAACAAGCAGGAACAACTCTTCCTGCTATAAAGAAGTATTTAAACGAAAAATCAATTCCTTGTAGATCATTATCATGAGTAAGAAAGTTGTCATTGTCGATTACCAGATGAGTAATCTTTTTAGTGTTGTAAGAGCAATTGAACAAATTGGATATACGCCAATAGTATCAAGTTCTCCAGAAGAGATCGCAGTTGCTGACGCTTTAATTCTTCCCGGAGTTGGCGCATTTAAAGCGGCAATGGATAACTTAGAAAAGTTAGCGTTAGTCGCCCCAATTAAAGCATTTATAGAAAGTGGAAAGCCTTTTATGGGTGTGTGTCTAGGCCTTCAGCTTTTGTTCGAAGTAAGCGATGAATTTGGCCAGCACAAGGGGTTGGGTGTAACAAAAGGAGCAGTTAAAAAATTTGTACCAAGCAAGGGAGGGAAAGAAAAAATACCCCAAATCAATTGGAATACAATTGAAAGTAAATCCAACACGTGGAAAAACACCCCCCTAATGCACCTAAAAGAAGAGGCATGTATGTATTTTGTTCATTCTTATTATGTAGTGCCTACAGAACAAGAAGTTGTTCTATCGAGGACGCCGTATTGTGGAATAGAATACTGTTCTTCTATTAAACAAAACAATATCTTTGCTACACAATTTCATCCGGAAAAAAGTGGTGAGCTTGGATTAGAAATTTATAAAAATTGGTTAAGTTGATAATATGAGTGAAATTTTAAAACAGAGTATGGAAACTCGATTAGTAAACGGATTATACCGTCCCGATCGAACAAGTGAAGAATTACCTGCATTTTATGGATTGCCTAATGAGGTGAGCTATTGTAAACGTTGTGTAATTTCTAACCAGCGCCCCAATTCGGCAATTGAGTTTAAACACACTTCTTCGAGTAAGAAGAGTACAATTTCAATTGATAATGATGGTCTTTGTGATGCCTGTAAAACAGCGGACGAGAAAGAAAAAATCAAGTGGGATAAGCGAGAAGAAGAGTTAGTCCAATTGTTGGATAAATACCGAAGATCCGATGGTCAATATGACTGTTTAGTTCCAGGGAGTGGTGGAAAAGATAGTGTAATGCAAGCCCATATTTTAAAGTATAAATATGGAATGAATCCACTGACTGTTACCTGGCCTCCGATTTTATACACCGATTATGGCTATAAAAACTGGAAAAACTGGATAGACGTCGGAGGATTTGATAACATTTCCTTTACCCGTAATGGAGATGTGATGAAGAAGCTGACAAAACTTTCTATTGAGAATTTATTTCATCCGTTTCAAACATTCATTTTAGGACAAAAAAATTTGGGCCCCAAATTGGCGGCCAAATTTAATATTCCATTGGTTTTTTATGGAGAAAACGAAGCAGAATATGGAAATCCACTAGCAGATAATTTGACGTCTTTACGTGATAAATCTTTTCACACCTTTAATAATTTAGATGAGGTTTATTTGGGAGGAGTTTCTCTACGAGAGTTAAGAGAAAAACACAATATTGATACTAAGGATATTATTTCTTTTCTTCCAGCTCCTTATGATGAAATTAAAAACAATGATGTGCAGGTACATTATTTAGGATATTACCTCAAATGGACGCCACAAGAAGCCTACTATTACGCTGTTGAGCATACCGATTTCAAAGCTCGTCCTTTTAGAACACAAGGGACCTACAGCAAATACAACAGTATAGATGATAAAATAGATGATTTGCACTATTTCACTACTTACACAAAGTTTGGCATCGGGAGAGCAACCTACGATGCTTCTCAAGAAATCCGTAATCGACACATCACTCGAGAAGAGGGAGTTCAATTGGTTCATCGCTACGATGGGGAATTTCCAGATAAATACTTTTCCGAAATTATGGAATACTTAAATATTAGAGAAGAAGACTTTCACGCCTTGACCAATAAGTTTAGATCTCCCCATTTATGGATGAAAGATGGCGAAGACTGGAAATTAAGACACATTGTTAAATAATTGGTATTGAATAAAATTAAACAACTTTTCACGCTGCTAAAACGACTGAATTTTATCGTTAAAAATTCAGGAGATTTTAATTTTAAACTAGTAATTGTCTTACTGGTTTTTAAGGCGTTTTTTGAAACCGTTGGAATTGGATTGATTTATCCATTTATGAATTTAGCCTTAAATAAAGACCAAATTTCACCGAATCTTTTTTATGATTTAATCCATAATTTTGACGAATCTATTAATGAAGATAGTTTCCTCACATTATATGGAATTGTATTAATTATTTTCTTTTGCTTAAGTACCTTAATTAGTGTTTTAGCGAAAATTAGAGCAGATAATTTTATATGGAAGATAAACACTAGTATCATAAAAATTAGTTACAAAAAACATATAAATGAATCATTAAAAGTGTTTAAAAAGTCGAATTCAAATAAAATTACTCATGATGTAATTAACGAAGTTCATATTTTTATAAATGGATTTTTAGTGAATTTTATTGATTTTATTCCTAGACTATTTTTATTACTGTTTTTAGTTTCTTATCTACTAATCGTCAACCCTTGGGTTACCTTAGTTTCACTAGTAATCTTATGTGCTTTTTATGGAGGATTATTAGCAGTGCTAAAGTCAAAAATCAACAAAATGTCTAATGAAAGATACTTGTATCAAAACAACTTGTTTGATTATGTAAATAGTTCTATTCGTGCATTGAAAGACATTAAAACAAATTCTTTTGAGACATACTTTATTGATAAAATCGGAACTCCAGCTAATAATTTTTCAATGCTTAACAGAGGGATAAGTATATATTCAGCGCTCCCGAAATTTTTCATTGAATCAACTGTTTTAATTTCTTTGGTTGTTTATGTCCTGTTCAATTTTAACGAAGAAACAGTGGTTAAACAACTTCCAATGTTATCTGTTTTAAGCTTAGCATTGATTAAATTACTACCAATCATACAAGGCATGTTCACAAATGTCACGAGAATTCGTTTCAATTTCAAGTCACTGTTTGTGATTGAAGATAATTTAATTAAGAATAAAGAACGCGGTAACCAACCTGAGGTGGAAAAAGTACCTTTTCATTCATTAGCTTTTAAAAATATTAGTTTTGCATATGATTCCCAAAAGGTTTTAAATGATCAAAACTTTAGTTTCAAACAAGGAGATTTTTGGTTACTCTATGGAGAAAGTGGTTCAGGAAAAACAACCTTTACTGAAATCATGTTAGGTTTTTTGACACCAAACTCTGGAAAAATTTATCTCAATAATAAGCCTTGGATGAGCGAAGAATTATTGTCAAAAAGAATCAATTTGGGTTATGTTTCTCAAGATATCATTTTGTTTGAAGGAGATTTAGTTGAAAACATAACCTTAAAAACGAAGAATGATTCACCAGATATTTTACAGAAAATCAACTCCCTCATTGAACTGTGTGCCTTGGAGGACATAGTAGACTCGATTGGTGGAGTAAATGGGTTTATTTCTGAAGGTGGAAAAAACTTAAGTGCTGGTCAAAAACAACGAATCATTATCGCCAGAGCACTCTTTAAGGAACCAGAGTTATTGGTTTTAGATGAAGCAACAAGTGCGCTCAATGCAAAATTAGAGACTCAAATTTTGCAACGATTAGTTGATGCAAAAATTTCTATTTTCATGATTACCCATAATGATAATCTAAAGGGATACACCGATAAAATATTAGTTTTAAAGTAAGTTTTATGAATGTATTAATTGCTAGTCCTCAATTATATTCTGCTATTCTTGCCAAAAAAATGCAAGAAGGCGAGGACTGGAATCCTGTTTATTTTCAGACGAATTCAAGTAACCATGATTTTGTTAAAAAGGAATTTCCTACAGCAATATGCCACAATTATATTAGTGCAGTCAAAGGAGTCAATCCTTCAGGAATTAATATAAAAAAGGAAATAGTGCTTTCTACTCTGGAAAACATTGATCTTGACTTTACAATTGCTATGTCCCTTCTGGATAGAAATGACTCTAATTCCAATTCATTTTCATACAAAGAGCGCTTATCTTTCTGCCATGATCGACTTAATTACTGGGTATCCATTATTGAGCAGTTTTCAATTAAAACCATTTTATTCGAAGAAGAACCTCATCAATGTAGTGATTATATCCTGTATATAGTTGCTCAACACCTGGATATAAAAACAATTTTATTTATTCGAACCATAGCCGACTTAGGGATTATTCCCAGCCATGAGTTTGAACAACCCAGCAATAAATTGTTGCAAGCCTATGCACATAACATTGCAAAACTTAATCAAAAGGGAGAAATTGATTTAGACCCCAAACTCGATGCCTATCTTCGTAAACTACAAGGGGACTATACCTCGGTTTTAGAAGAGCATTTATGGGATCAGGTAGATACTTATCAAGAAATTTTTCAAAAGGGAACAACCTATTTGATGATTTTTTCAAAATTGAGAAAAAAGATTCAACAACGTTTACTTAATTTCACTTCGGCTAATTTTGAATCGGATCAAAAGGAAAAATCACGTTCCTTTTCTACATCAAACTTATCCTATTTAAGTTTCCAATACTATAAGATAAAAACAATTGTCAAGAAAAAACGCTTATATACGGTCTACAAATCAATGGCAATTTCACCTGAAAACTTGACATCTGATTATGTTCTTTGTGCGCTGCAATATCAACCAGAAAAATCGACCTGTCCCTTGGGCGGAAAGTTCAATGATCAGTTGTTAATGATTAAAGCACTGAGGGAGAGTTTACCAAATCATATTAAAATATATGTAAAAGAACATCCGAGTCAGTTCATTTACGATTACGCCCGTTATGGAGAATATTATAGAGACCAAGCGTATTACGCGTCTATTTTGTCCATAGATAATGTATATTTAATCGATATGCGCAGAAGTATTTTCGACTTAATAGATCATGCTCTTTTCGTAGCATCTGTTACTGGAACTATTTGTTGGGAAGCAGTAAATCGACAAAAATCAGCCCTGTGTTTTGGTCACTCTTGGATGGCGGGTTGTGAAGGAGTTCATGAAGTACTTTCCCAAGATAATTTGACCAAAGCCATCGATTCAATATTGAACGGAAATGAGTCAATAAACTTGAATCATGTCAAACTTTTTGCGAAAACAATTTTTGATTTAGGCTTTTCTTCTGCCGTGGGTGGTGCGATACAATTGGAGCATAAAAAAATAACACCTTTGGCAAATGCATTAATTTTAGAAAAAGCAATTCAATGGCTCAACTCTAATCCGATTTCAGATAAATAAAGGTTTAAACCGCCATTAAAATAAAAACAACGATGCTGTTTAATTCCATAGATTTCTTCTTCTTTTTACCTATAGTATTTGTTCTTTACTGGTTTGTTTTTAGTAACTCAGCTAGGAGTCAAAATATTCTGATTCTAATCAGTTCTTATGTTTTTTATAGTTGGTGGGACTATCGTTTTTTATCTTTAATTGTTTTTTCAACAGTTGTAGACTATACTCTTGGTTTAAGAATACATAATGAAAAGAAATATAGGTTAAGAAAGCTCTTTTTATTTTGTTCAATTTTTATAAACCTTGGAATTTTAGGTTTTTTTAAGTACTACAATTTTTTTATTGAATCTTGGATAGATTTATTTAGAGCCATAGGCTTTCAAATGAGTCATGTAAATACATTAAACATTATTCTCCCAGTTGGTATCTCGTTTTATACTTTTCAAACGATGTCGTATACTATTGATGTTTACAACAGAAAATTAGAGCCCACAAAAGATTTTATATCTTTCGCGTCTTTTGTGTCTTTTTTCCCTCAACTTGTTGCAGGCCCAATAGAAAAAGCAATAAACTTGTTGCCTCAAATATCAAATAAAAGAACATTTTCGTACGAACAATCTGTTCAAGGGTTAAGATTGGTACTATGGGGTATGTTTAAAAAGGTTGTAGTAGCTGATTCTCTTGCTCCAATAGTGGATGAAGTATTTTCAAATTACGCTGATTATGGATCAATATCATTAGTATTAGCAGCAATTTATTTTTCGTTTCAAATATATTGCGACTTTAGTGGATATTCAGACATTGCCATCGGAATAGCAAAACTTTTTGGATTTGAGCTGATGTCTAATTTCAAGTTCCCCTATTTTTCTAGGGACATTGCAGAATTTTGGAGACGTTGGCACATATCATTATCAACATGGTTTCGTGATTACTTATATATTCAATTGGGTGGGTCAAGGCTAGGCAAAAGCAAAACTATCCGAAATATATTTTTAATTTTTATTGTAAGTGGTTTTTGGCATGGTGCAAATTGGACATTTATTTTTTGGGGATTGATTCATTCATTATTGTACTTACCTGGTTTTATTTTAAATACTAATCGCAATTATACTAATACTATTGTTGCCGAGAATAAACGATTACCATCATTTAGAGAACTTTGTCAAATCAGCAAAACATTTTTTTTCACAACCCTAGCTTGGATATTTTTCAGAAGTAATTCAATAGGAGAAGCCTTTAATTATATAGCTCAGATAGCAACTTTTGAAAACAAGTTCGTTTATGGTAAAACGCTGATAATATTTCCATTATTTCTAATTTGTTTTGAATTTCTATTTAGAAATGACGAGCGATTAATTTTAAATATTGAAAACAAATATCTCAGGCATTTAATATATTTACTGTTATCAGTTTTAATTATTCTTTTTTTCAATCAAGACCAAAAAGTGTTCATATATTTTAATTTCTAATGAATTTATTTTTAATTCGAGTCGCAAAGTATGGATTAATCGCAATGATTATGACTTTGTTGTTGGTTCTCTTTTATGATATTCAGATTTTTCAACAAAAAGATGAATACAAGAAATTCTATTCTTACAGTTGTGAAAAGAAAATTGTACTAGGCTCTTCACATTCAATGCCAATTAAACCTGACGGGTTTTATAATTTCGGAAGTGGTTCTCAAACCCTTGATACTTCAGAGATGATTCTTCGAGATTGTTTAAATAAAACAACATTAGATAATCTTATTCTAGTGATCTCACCTTTTTCAATGCATTTTGATCAGATCCACTACAGTAACTTACTTCAAAATTTTCCCCAAACAAATGAAAATATTATTATTAGATTTTTTAAGGACAACACCAAACTTCTTGTAATTCAAAATTGGATCAAATTCAAAATTTTTAATATTTCAGACTTCAATCCTTTAGAAAAAACCCATGCGTCATTTTCTAATAGAGCAAAACGGTCAATTCAACATATTAACTTGAACACAGAGTTTGATGGTTTAGATAATTTTGATAACATTATTCAGCTGTGTTCAGAAAATGATATTGATTTAAAAGTAATCATTCCTCCCTATACAGAAGAATATTTGAATTTCATCAACAGTTGGGGATTCTGGAAATCAGATTTAGATTTATTAAAAGCAAGAGAATTAATAAATGTAGTCGATATTCAAGAATATTTTCATAATGAAGATAATATCTATCAATTCTTTTTGGACCCTGATCATTTGAATGAAAAAGGAGAGGAAATCATCAATGATTTTTTAACTACCAATTAATTTTAGTGCATTTCGGCAATTATTTTCTTAGTCATCATTAACATATATTCAAGATGTTCATTTTCTAACCCTGGCCATACTCCTAGCCAAAAAGAATTGGTCATAACTAAATCAGTGTTTTCAAGTGACCCAACAACTTTTGATTTAACATTTTTATAGGCAGGTTGTTTTTGTATGTTTCCTGCAAAAAAAAGTCGTGTGCCGATTTTGTTGTCTTCAAGAGCAGACAATAACTTACTTCGATCTATTTTTATTTCAGGCCTAATGGTCAACATAAATCCGAACCAACTTGGGTTAGAATTAGGTGTTGCTTCTGGAAGGATGAAATACTCTTCGAGTTCCCTAAAAAGAGAATATAATTTAGAATGATTTTCTCTCCGCCTTTTTACAAACCATTCAGCTTTGTTGAGTTGGCTTAGACCAATTGCAGCTTGCATGTCAGTTACTTTTAGATTAAAGCCTATATGTGTGTAAATGTACTTGTGGTCAAATCCATAGGGTAAGTCTCCCATTTGCCATTCAAAACGCTTTCCACAGGTATTGTCGCAGCCGGTTTCACAGTAACAGTCTCTTCCCCAATCTCTAAAACTCAAAACAAGCGAATTAAGTCTTCTGTTGTTTACTAAAACAGCTCCTCCCTCACCCATTGTGATGTGATGAGCAGGATAAAAAGACAACGTAGCTAGATCTCCAAAAGTTCCTGTCTTCTTCCCTTGGTATTCAGCTCCAAGAGCATCACAGTTATCTTCAATTAACCATAAGTTATGCTGTTTAGCTATTTGTGTAATGACCTTGAGGTTGAATGGATTACCCAATGCATGAGCGATCATTATACCTTTTGTTTTTGAACCAATTGCTGCTTCAATTTTATTTACGTCAATGTTATAAGTAGGCAAATCGATGTCGATAAAAACAGGGATGCAACCGAACTGGATTAAGGGATTTATTGTTGTCGGAAAACCAGCAGCGACAGTGATTATCTCATCTCCAGGTAAAAGCGCTTTACTCCTGAGAGAAGGAGAAGTTAACGAATAAAATGCAGCTAAATTTGCTGAAGACCCAGAATTAACAAGAATAGCGTTTTTAGAACCAATATAGTTGTTAAGATTCTTTTCAAATTCAGAAGTATATCTGCCTGAAGTTAGCCAAGCATCCATTGTGGCGTCTATTCCATGGAGAATATCTTCTCGATCTAAAACCTTGCCTGAAACAGGAATGTAATCTTCTCCAGGAGTAATAGTTTTCGTTATGTTTTGGTCAATCGTACTAACTAGAGCTTTTTGGATTTCACTCCCTGAAATATTTTTATATTGATTCATTCCTTAAGTTTATGTAGTTTTTGCACTGTTTTTTGGAAAATTCTTTGACATTATGAGGCTTTTCAATAAACTCTTTATACCAGTCCATTGTCCATTGAATTCCTTGGTTCAACTCAAGCAACGGAAAAAAACCAAGGCTTAACTCTATTTTAGTAGTGTCCAGCATAAGAAAAGTTGACTCTTTCTTTTGAAGCTCTTCATTTTCTTGAATAACAAGCTCTCCCTTTTTCAAGTAGTGAATGCATTGTTCAATTAAATTCTTAACAGGGATGCAATCTTTTGTTTTTGGGCCAAGGTTAAAGTCTTTGTAGGTAGAAAATAAATTTGGATCAGTAAAAGAATAATATCCTAATACTAAATAACCATAAATAGGATCCAATACGAACTGCCATGGCCTAATTGCCCTCGGTGATCTGATAACTAACGAAGTTTTCTTTTTTATCGATTTAATAAAATCAGGAATAATTCTATTCTTAGACCAATCGCCTCCACCAATTATATTACCGGCTCGAGCTACAGTAATTAATTGGTTAAATTTAGACGAAGGATTAGAAAAAAATGAACTTCTATAAGAATCTACGGCTAGTTCAGAACATGCCTTGCTGTTGCTGTAGGGGTCTTTTCCACCTAATTGGTCATTCTCTCGATAGGAATATTCCCATTCATTATTAAGATAAACCTTATCAGTTGTTATTATTATTGTGTGACAATCTTTTTGCAAAGACTTAATTGCTTCAAGAAGATTTATCGTTCCCATGACATTTACTTCGAAAGTATCTCTGCTTTTTTCATATCCCTTTAATACTTGAGCTTGAGCAGCTAAATGGAATATAAAGTCAGGTTGAAAATCAATAATTTCATTAAGCAATTGATTGTTATTTCGAAGATCATTAATTACAGATGTACACAGGGAGTCTCCATCAATGAGATTATACAAATCGTTTTCGGTTTCGGGTTCCAAAGCATAACCTTTTACAATAGCACCAAATTCCTTTAACATTAATAGCATCCAAGACCCTTTGAATCCTGTATGTCCTGTGATAAATACCTTTTTATCTTTGTAACAGTTTCCAATAAGGTTTATTTCCATATTTTCCAGGGGGCTTTATTTTTTTTCCAGAGTTCTTCGAGTATAATCTTATCTCTAATTGTATCCATAGGTTTCCAAAATCCCGAATGAATATAAGAGTTCAACTGATTTTTACTAGCTAAATTTTCTAAGGGTTCTTTTTCAAAGATAGTTGCATCGTCTTCTATGTATTTAAATACTTCAGGTTCGCATACAAAAAAACCACCATTGATATAGGTTTGGTTGTTTTGAGGTTTTTCAATAAAACGATCTACAAAACCTTGTGAATTGATGTCTAAAATACCAAACCTGCCCGGAGGAGGCACCGCAGTGACAGTACAGATTTTCTTTCTTTGTTTGTGTAGTTCCAATAATTCTTTGATATTCACATCACTTACTCCATCACCATAAGTTAAAAGAAAGGGTTTACCTTCAGTAAATTCTTGAATTCTTTTGACTCTTCCACCGGTCATGCTCTCAACGCCAGTATCAACGAGTGAAATTTTCCAATTCTCGGATTTGTTTTTATGATATTCAATAGTATTTGATTCTAAATCAATTGTGATGTCAGAATTGTGTAAAAAATAGTTTGAAAAAAATTCTTTGATAATATACCCCTTATATCCTAGACAAATAATAAAATCTCTGAAGCCATAATGACTATATATCTTCATGATATGCCAAAGAATTGGATGACCTCCAATCTCAACCATTGGCTTGGGTTTGATAACTGTTTCTTCCGATAATCTAGTTCCCAGTCCTCCAGCTAAAATAACAACTTTCATTTTAATAAATTTTACGAATTAAATATAATGGACGGTTTTTAGTTTCGATGTATGTTTTAGAGATATATTCTCCAATTATTCCAATAAAAATATTTTGCACACCCCCTAAGAATAAAATTAACACAAAAGTAGAGGACCATCCTTTGACAACTATTTTCTCAAAAAAATGAAGATAAATAATATAAACTCCAGAAACAATAGAAATTAGAAACATTAAGAACCCTAGGAGAAAAATTAATCTAATAGGTTGTACGCTAAATGAAGTAATTCCCTCTAAAGCTAACGAGATGAGGTTAAATGGCTTGAATTTCGTGTATCCATGTTGTCTTTTTCTTCGCGAGTAATAAACTTTTGCATACTTATTTTCAATCAATAAAATTATCCCTCTTAAATACCTGTTTTTTTCAGGGTATTTTTCAATTTCATTAACCAAATCTTTAGTCATAAGTCTAAAATCTCCATGATTAAATTCAGTCCTTATCCCTAATAAATTAGATATTTTATAGAAAAATTCAGCAAAAAATCGTTTGAAGAAATTATCTGTACTTCTATCTTCCCGAATCCCTAAAACCATATCAAAACCTTGGTAGTGTAATTCAATCATTTCTTTAATTTTACTAGGGTCATCTTGAAGGTCAGCATCTATTGAAATAATTAAATCATTATCTGCATTAAAAAGCCCCGCAGAAATTGAACTTTGATAACCAAAATTATTTCTAAGATCAACAATTTTTATATTGCTATCCATCTGTTTGAGAGAAAGCATCTTTTCTAAGGTCCTATCTACTGAGCCATTGTTGACCATCACAATTTGGTGCTCAGAAACATGAGATTTATTTAAAAAAGTTAAAATTGGCTTCAACTCTTTGTAAGACTCCAGAAGAGTGTCCTCCTCATTAAAGCAGGGAATTACAATGGAGAGTGATTTTAATTTTTTCATTGAAGAAATTTATGAGGAAATTAAATCATCAATACCCTGGTCTAAAGAAACTTTAGGATTCCAGGCAAAAAGTTCATTCAAAGGGGCAATATTTGCCTTGCTATCCATAATTTCATTAGGGTTTAAATTAAGAGAACCAAAACTTAGCTTGGTAGATGAATTGGTTTTTTTCTTCATTAATTGAAGAAGTTTTTTTACAGCTACAGATTCCCCTGTCCCCACCTCAAATTCATTGAAGCAATAGTTCAGGTTATTACGTTGATTAATTATTAAATGTATTAACTGAACAACATCACTGACATGAATAAAATCTCTTTTTTGACAACATTCTGTTAATTCAATCTCATCCACATTTCTAGTTAAGAGATCAAGCATTTTAGCAACGAATTTATTTTTTGAATCGTAATTGCCGTAAATGTGTTCCAAATGAAGCAATACTGTTTTTCTTTTTTCTAATTTTTTCAAACCTTCTCTAAGAGCTATTTTTGAATCTCTATAGTTTTGTAACTTTACATAGTCCAAATGTTTAGTGTAGAAAGAGCCGAAGTTAATAAAAAGACAATCTGGGTTTTTGATAACTTCAATCAGTTTTAAAGGCATTTTCACGTTGGTTTCCCAAAGTTTTTGATCATCATTTCTTCCATACAAAACAGCGGTGTTTATAACAATATCAATATTTATTTTTGAAAGTAATTCTAACTCATTCAAGTCAGTTAAAAAGTAATGATCTAGACTATTGTCAATTGTTTTTTTGGGATAAGATTTAACTCCATATAAAAGAGAATTACTGATAGAATTTTCGATAGATTTAAACGAATTAACAAGGGTTTTTCCCAGAAAACCATTTCCCCCAATAAACAAAATAACCATCAACTCTTTTTTTAATAAAAATAGTAATACAATTGAATTTTTCCTATATTTTCAGGGAAAACTTAACTTATTACACTAATAAACATAGAAGTTGTCTAAATTTGAATTAAAGCAGATTATGAATACTCCATCTATTGCTAAAAACCTTACTAAATACCATTTATTTGGGCTTTTGGTAATAATGGTTTTACATATCCCATTATTTATTTTAGGAGAGAATTCCTATATTCATGTTAGTGACAATCTAAATCTCGATCATCTTTTTCATCACCTACTTAAAAAGTCAAATCACCTTTTCTGTTTAAACCCTGATCATGAAATAGAATTTATTCTAAATGGAATCAAAACAAGTACATTCCATTCTTCCTTTAACTTAATTAATATTTTCTATCTTCTTTTACCTAGCTATTGGGCCTATGTGGCCAATTCCTTCGTGGTAAAAATCATCGGTTTTCTAGGGGCTTACTGGTTAGTAAAGAACTGTTCAAAAATTGATAATCAGTTATTGATTTGGTTAATTGCTCTATTTTATGCTACAATTCCTGTTTTTGTAGTGTACGGGATTTCTATTTCTGGATTGCCAATACTATTTATGGCTTTTTTATCTTTAGCAAAAGAGGAAAGGGTTTACCTGAGTTTTTCAATTATTGTGCTTTTTACCTTTTATAGTCATTTTTTTTTAGTGGGCCCATTTATTGTTTTTACTGTTTTTGTCATTGGAGTTTTTAACTTCAAGAACACAAATGCACTATATTGGAAAGGATTAGCTTTATTTGTTTTCTTAAGTTTTTTATTCAATTATGGTTTCATTTACAATCATTTATTTGGTGAAGTTTCTCATCGACAAGAATATGGTGTTTTTAAGCATTTTTCTTTTTTTGAGTCAAGCTTGAAAAGCGTTTTTTTATTTCTCAAGGGTCACTATAATTTTAGTCAAATTTTCATTTTGCCAATTTTATTATTAGTGTTGATCAACAAAAAAATCAAAAGCACATACCTTTTAATCACTTTAATTTTCTTTTTATGTTTATCAAGTGGTTTTTATGAAACAATAATCAGCTTATTTGGAGATGATTTTAAACGCCCATTTGATTTTTCAAGGTTTATTATTTTAGTTCCACTTTTGATTTTATTTGTTATTCTCAAGTCTTCTGAGGGTCAAATTCAATTCAAAACCACTATTCTAATACTTTCAATGCAAATAATTATAAATGTGTGTACTGATGAAGACATTGGTAAAAACATTATTGGGCCAAAAAATGAAAAAACTTTTTCTTCAGTTATTAATAAAACAATAATTGATCCATTAAACGCGAACATTAATCATTTTCCTATAAAGCAGATAAGTGATTTCGGTTTTTTTGGTTCCGATGGGCAGCTAGCATCTTTGACTTATAACAGAGAAAATACGTCCTACAAAAGTTTTTATTGCGAAACTTTATTTAAAGAAATAACAACATTTATCAATGAAGATAAAAAATCATTTCGTACCATCAACGTTGGTTTCCCCCCGTCAATTAGTCAATATAATGGTTTTTACACGTTAGATGGTTATCATAATTATTATCCACTTTCTTACAAGAAAGAGTTTTCGAAAATAATTATCAAAGAAATTGAAAAAGATAAAGGTCTTTTGACCTATTTTCAAACTAGAGCAAACACCTGTTTTTTGCTTTCAAGTGAATTAGCTAAAACATGTGGTTATAATTGTAACAAGTTTAATTCCTCAGAAATAAAAATAAATGACTTAGAAATAGACACTTCTGCTTTCAAACAAATGAACGGGAAGTATTTAATGTCAAGTGTTGAAATTATTAATTTTGAAAAAATGGGATTTAATTTTTTAAGGTCATTTAAATCACAAGATTGTGATTATATAATTTATCTTTATTGTGTAAAATGAATTCAAAAAAGTTAAGTTTATTTTTTTATAAAAACCATTAGTTAATTTAAATGATATAAATTGAGAAAACTACTAATAGCTCTCTATCTTAAGATTTTTGGTAACAAGTTAAGTGTCAAGATAAATTTCTTGAATGGTATTCATTTTCTTTTATCAAAATTTGCGTTTAGATTCAAAAATCTTTTTTTTAAAACTTCAGATCAATCAAAACAAATAGTTAATAAAGGATATCTTGTTCAAAATCATTTGAACCTTAAGGAGGCTGTTAATTCAATTTCAAATCAAGTAATTGAGCTTTTTAAAAACGAAGACAACCTTGAGTTAACCTACGAAAAATCTGGTTTGATACATTTAAAAAACTCTTTACTCCACTTCCCTGAGTTGATTGATTTATTAAACAGTAAAGAAGTTAGAAATATAATTTGTGGGTTTTTAGGTTCAGATTTTCAGATTTTCAGTTCAAATATTTATCGGACAACTAAAAGTATTACGAAGGAAAACACGTTTAGTAGTTTGTACTATCATTTTGACAGTATGCCGTCTTCTCATTTAAAAGTAATGATATATTTACACGATACTGATGAAAAAAAAGGTGCTCTCAAAGTAGTTAATAGAAGAAAAAGTATTGAATTAAGGGAGAAAGGTTTTTGGAAGAGAAAATCAAACGAATTTCACAAAACAATTATCGATAATACGGAGGTATTAGATGGCAAAGAAGGAGCATTTATTTATTTTTACCCTCATGATACTATTCATAAAGCAACACTTCCTGAAATCGGCAATAGGGATATTGTAAATTTTGTTTTGATTCCTACATTTAAATCTAATAGAGGATTAGGAGAAGACAGAAGACAATTTCTTTCAAATAACCTTGATGGCTATTGTATTAACCCTTTTGTGTTTTGAACCCTATAAATTATCATGATCTTTAGGCTAAAACTTTTTTTTTACATGATAATAGGTTCGTTAGTGTCCCTATTAAATATTTGGCGAATTAAAAGTAAATTAAAATTGACGCATGGGTTATTCAATCTTAATTGCAAAGACAGCAACCAACTCATCATCCTTGGAACAAGTAGCTCTATAAATGAGATACCCCCAAAAGCTTGGTCAGAAATGCGGAAAGCAACAACTGTTGGAATCAACTATTTTTTATTCAATGACTTTGTGCCAGACATAATTCAATTAGAGATAAAGCAAGGAGAGGATAAAGATTATTTTGACAACCTTTTAAAAATACTCAATTCGAGAGAAGCTGATTTTAAGCATTCAGTTCTATTGATAAAATCTAACTATGATCTATCGAACCAGGAACTCAAAAAAAAATTAGCCTTTATGAAAATGATCCCAGACGGATTAAAGAAAAATCTGCGGTTCTGTGTTGACTTCCCAATTCCTGCAGCTACACTAAAGCAATACAAAACAGCGTTAAGGATAATGAATTCCTGCGGTCTTTTTAAGCGTAAAGATTTATTTTTCACACCACACTTAAGAGCTTCCATAGGATTGACAACTGCTTTGGGCTTTAAATATAATTTCACAGAAATTATTTATGGCGGAATTGATCTTAACCATAGAAAAACATTTTATGACAGTGAAGCATTGCAAAAAAATCATGGAATTATACTGAATCAAAAACAAATAGAAGGGCCGCATTTAACCAATGATACAAGCTATTCTGAATTAACAATTGTAGATGTATTATATTTGTTAAAGAAGGAACTTAAGGCGCCAAACGTTTTTTCGGTTTTATCGGATAAAAGTGCACTCAGAAAAATAATGCCCCACAAACAATTTTAAATAAAAATGGAAAACACTCGAATTCTAATCACAGGAGCTGCCGGATTTATAGGATCTAATCTCTGTGAGTATATGCTTGAAAAAGGATATACCCTTATTGGCTTGGATGATTTTTCTAATGGACATGCTTATAACTTAAACGAATTCAAAGAACATCCCAACTTCTCTTTTATAGAAGGAGACATTCGCGATTTGGCCACCTGCCTTAAAGCAACTAAAAATGTAGACTACGTATTACATCAAGCAGCATTGGGTTCAGTTCCTAGATCTATACTAGATCCAATAACCACGAATCAAGTAAACGTTAATGGTTTTTTGAATATGCTAGAAGCCAGCAAACAAAATAATATTAAACGTTTTGTTTATGCCGCTTCATCTTCTACTTATGGTGATTCCAAAGCGTTGCCTAAGATTGAAAAGAACATTGGCAAGCCTCTATCAACCTATGCGATTACTAAGTATGTAAACGAACTTTATGCAGACATCTATAGTTCAGCTTATGGGCTACAAACTATTGGCCTTCGATATTTCAATGTTTTTGGAAGAAGACAAGATCCAAATGGAGCTTATGCTGCTGTAATACCCAAATTTGTTGGTCAATTCTTAAAGGGAGAATCTCCTCAAATTAATGGAGACGGTTCCTTTTCACGAGATTTCACCTACATAGACAATGTAATTCAAATGAACCATTTGGCAATAGAAACCAAAAATGCTAGGGCAATTAATCAGATTTATAACACGGCAGTTGGTGATCGAATCACGATTCTAGAAATGACAAAGTTTATTCGCGAAGGTTTATCTGAATTTGAACCGTCTGTTGCCGATATAGAGATTAAATTTGGTCCCTACCGAAATGGGGACATTCCCCATTCACAAGCCAGTATTCAAAAAGCAAAAAATTTATTAAATTACATTCCGAGTCATGATTTTAAACAAGGTTTAAAAGAATCCTTAACTTGGTATTACAATAACTTAAAATAATGAATAACCCTAAAATTGCACTCATAGGATTAGGCTATGTAGGACTTCCTCTAGCAGCAGCTTTTGCATCTAAGTATAACGTTATCGGTTTCGATATCAACACCAAACGAATTGACGAACTTAACAATGGCTTTGATGCCACTAACGAACTTTCAAATGAACAATTAAAGGCAGTTGTAGGAACCTCATTAAAGTTAACCACAACATTAGCAGATATTGCGCAATGCAATACTTTTATTCTAACTGTCCCAACACCAGTAACCTCCAGCAAAAGTCCTGATTTAATCCCTGTTGTCAAAGCAACAGAATCTGTAGCTATGGTTCTGAAAAAAGGTGATACAGTAGTTTATGAATCTACTGTTTACCCTGGTGTAACAGAAGATATATGTGTGCCTATTCTAGAAGAAAAAACTGGATTGAAATTCAACAGCGATTTTTTTGTAGGTTATAGTCCCGAACGGATTAATCCAGGGGATAAAAAACATACGATAACCAAGATAACGAAAGTGGTGTCTGGATCAACTCCAGAAACACTCAAAGAACTGTCGGTATTATATGGTTCCATCATCGAAGCAGGCATATATGAAGCGCCAACCATAAAAACTGCAGAAGCAGCCAAGGTTATTGAAAATACTCAAAGAGACATCAACATTGCCTTTGTCAACGAGCTGTCTATTATTTTTAGTAAAATGGGAATAGACACCAACGAAGTACTTAAGGCAGCTGGGACCAAATGGAATTTTTTAAATTTTTCCCCAGGCTTGGTCGGTGGCCATTGTATTGGTGTAGATCCCTATTATTTAGCTTTTAAATCTCAAGAATTGGGCTATACCCCGGAAATAATTCTAGCAGGACGTAGAATCAATGATTCTATGCCAACCTTTATAGCAAGTCAAATAGTGAAGCAGTTGTTGAAACAAAACAAAAACAGTCAAAAAGCATCTGCACTGATTTTAGGCGCAACGTTTAAAGAAAACTGTCCTGACCTTAGAAATTCAAAAGTAGTTGATGTGTTTCAAGAACTAAATGAATTTGGCTTTCAAGTTGAGATTTACGACCCTGAGGCCGATGCGGAGGTATTTGTAAAAGAGTATGGTTTTGAAAAATTAGAAGCACTTTCGGATAAAAAATACGATGTGGTTATACTGGCCGTTTCCCATGATTGTTTTAAAAGGATAAACCCCAAGGAATTAATCGTAAAAGGAGGTGTTGTATTCGACGTAAAAGGATTTTATAAAGACCCTGATTTTCTATACCTCTAAATTGTGAAGACGCTTATCCATATAATTCCAACGCTGGAAAACGGAGGAGCAGAAACCGTTTTATCTCGCCTTGTAGAGGAGTTTAGTGATAGTAATATTGAACAGTTTGTGATTACTTCGCAGGGAGCTACTACTGATTTTCATTACGCCTCAATAAACGAGTATGCCACTGTATTGCATTGGAAAACAAATCCGGAAGAGGTTGAACAACTAATATTACAAAATCTCCGAACTCCTATAGTTGCTTGGATGTACCCGGCAATATTACTTGTGCACAAACTAAAACATCGTTTAAAAACCGATAACCCCATTTTTTGGAATATTCGACATTCTAGCTTTAGATGGAATCAAATTTATCAAAAACTAGCACTTTTCATCTTTGGCTTTTATACACATCTAAAACAGCCCAAAATTATATACTGTTCTTATCGTTCAAAAGAAGTTCATGAAATGTACTTTTTCTCAAAGAAAAGCATGATCGTTATTCAAAACCGATTGGCTAAAAAACAAACTTTAAATCAATTAAAAGATCATGCGTCGGATAATAAAAATGGTCCTTTCTTACTTTATGTTGGGCGTTATGATCCTGTAAAAGGACCGCAACGATTAGTCCAAATTGCACACGCCTTCTTTTTGAAAAACCCAGGTATATACCTCAAAATTGCAGGAAGTGACTGGACAATCGATAAAATTCCAACTCAAATTCGAGAACGCGTATTTTTATTGGGTAATGTCAAGAATATATATCCCCTTTATCGAACTGCAGAGGCACTTTTGTTTACATCCCATGCAGAAGGCTATCCCAATGTTTTAGTAGAAGCCGTTGTTTCTGGAACCCCAATAATCGGCTTTGAAGCCGGAGATTCAAAATTAATCTTAGATAACTATAAATTTGGTTACTCTGTAAACACCCGCAACGAATTTATCGATAAACTTGGTTTTATACTCAACAACCCTATTTCCGACGAAGAAAAAGAAAGAGAAATTGCTCGTCAACAAAAACTGCTTGACTTTACAATAACAGCTCAAGAGTACCTTCGGTTTTTGGAATAGAGTTCTTGAACTCTATTGATTTGCTAACTGACTAATCATTTAAAACGAAAGTCTCAAAATTAATTGAAAGACTATTTTTATCTTTGTTAAATGCAAAAGTTAATACGTGTTACTACAGTTCCACTTTCTCTAGAAAAATTGTTAGAGAATCAAGCTCGTTTTTTTAGCAAGCACTTCGATATTACTCTAGTTTCTTCGGATAAAAATAAGCTTAAGGAAATAGCAAATAATCAGGGTGTTGATTACTTTCCGTTAGGTTTAACTCGAAAAATAACTCCGCTACAAGATTTACTTTGCCTGATACGATTCACCTTTTTTTTACGAAAAGTAAAACCACATATTGTTCATACACATACTCCCAAAGCGGGTGTCATAGGCATGATTGCTGCCTATATAGTACGTGTGCCCGTTCGCATGCACACCGTTGCTGGACTTCCTTTGATGGAATCAACCGGCTTTAAGAGAAGTGTATTAAACCTTGTTGAGCGGATAACCTATTTTTGTGCAACTCATGTGTATCCAAACTCTAAAGGCCTTCAAGATTTTATAATTCAGCATGAATTTTGTGATCAACAAAAACTAAAAATTCTTGGTGCTGGCTCATCCAATGGAATTGACACTTCATATTTTGATCCAAAACAGATTACAACGAATCAAAAACATGCCCTGAAAAAGGAACTCAATATTGAGCCTACTGACTTTATTTTCTCTTTTGTAGGTCGCTTAGTTGGGGATAAAGGAATCAACGAATTGATTCAAGCTTTTGTTTCGGTTTCAAAAAAACAAACTGCCACTAAGCTTATTTTAGTTGGACATATCGAAGCGGATTTAGACCCCCTACTTCCCGAGACCTTACATAGCATAGAATTTAATGAAAATATTATTGAGGTAGGTTTTCAAAAAGATATTCGCCCTTATTTAGCAATCACAGACGCTTTTACTTTTCCAAGTTACAGAGAAGGATTTCCAAATGTTTTACTCCAGGCTAATGCCATGGGAATTCCCTGTATTGTTTCTAACATCAATGGGTCAAATGAAATTATAAAAGAAGGTAATAACGGGATAATTGTTCCGCTAAAAGATACGGAAACATTACACCAGAAAATGGTACTTTTGTTAGAAAATCCGAATCAAATAAAATGGTCTGAAACGAATATCCGCAAGGCAATTACAAGTAAATTTGAACGGAAATTTTTTTGGAACTTATTGTTAGAAGAATATAAACAATTATCAAGCTATGTATAGAAGTGTTATAAAGCCATTTTTCGATTTTTGCTTCGCTTTATCTCTACTTTGTTTTGTAATGCCTCTACTTTTAATAGTATCGTTTTGTTTATTTATTCAGAATAATGGAACCCCTTTTTTCAGCCAAACCCGACCTGGGAAGCACGGAAAGCTATTCACCATTTATAAATTAAAAACCATGAGGGATACGTGCGATGATTCTGGCGAATTGTTGTCAGAGAATCAGCGAACTACTCCCTTTGGCGGTGTTATCAGAAAACTATCCTTTGATGAGCTCCCACAGCTTTGGAATGTCCTCAAAGGAGATATGAGTTTTGTTGGACCACGGCCCTTATTGCCAGAATACTTACCTTTATACAGTAAAGAACAAGAAAAACGACACGATGTCAAACCGGGTATTACGGGTTGGGCTCAAGTTAACGGAAGAAACACAATCAGTTGGAAACAAAAATTCGATTACGATCTCTGGTACATTCAGCATCAAAGTTTTATTTTGGATATTAAAATATTAGGTATGACCCTAACTAAGGTTTTTAAAACGAAAGATGTAAATGCCACTGGTCAAATCACAATGGAACCCTTTAATGGAAAAAGCTAAATTTATTTTTATTGGTGGCGGAGGTCATGCTCGAGTTGTGTCGAGCATTATTGAAGCACAAGAAAATTCTCATCTAGAAGGTGTTTTTGATTCTAACTCCAAGATTGAAACTTTGGACGGAGTCGAAAATTTTCATAACTATAACCCCGACCAATTCCCAAATGCTTTAGCTATTGTAGCAATTGGAAACAATAGAATCCGAAAACAATTAGCCCAGACAATACAACACGTTTTTGGTAAACTAATTCATCCCTCAGCAAGTATAGATCGTCTCAGTTTAGTTGGCGAAGGATCTGTTGTTATGCATCATGCGGTAATTCAAAGAGGAACTCGGATCGGAAAACATGGAATTATCAATACTGCGAGTAGTGTTGATCACGATTGTGTCTTAGGAGACTTTGTTCATATTGCACCCAATGCTACCCTTTGTGGGGGTGTCCAAATAGGAGACGAAACGTTTATTGGAGCTGGAGTTGTTGTTTTACCCCAAATTAAAATAGGAAAACGAGTAATTATAGGTGCAGGAACAGTAGTAACTAAGAATATTCTAGATGGAGTAACTGTAGTTGGGAATCCAGGAAAAATAATTAATTCAAATGGGGCAATCTAAAATATGGCTTTCTTCTCCCCATATGGGAACTGAGGAATTGAAGAATGTACAAAAGGCTTTTGCAACCAATTGGGTTGCTCCTGTAGGTCCTTTCATCAATCAATTTGAGTGCGATTTATCGGACTATACCCAAGTAAAACATACAGCTGTGGTTCAGTCTGGAACCGCTGCAATTCATTTAGCGCTTCGTTTACTTGATGTAGGCAAAGATGATATTGTGCTTTGTCAATCTTTTACTTTTATCGGCTCATCAAACCCAATCTCATACCAACAGGCACAGCCTATTTTTATAGATTCTGAACCCGAAACCTGGAACATGTGTCCCGAGGCCTTAGAAACAGCGATCAAACATTATTTAAAGCTCGGCAAGAAGCCCAAAGCCATTCTTGTTGTGCACCTCTATGGGATGCCAGCCAAGATGAAAGAGATAGTTGCTCTTGCAGAACGTTATGAAATTCCAATCATAGAGGATGCAGCCGAAGCGCTAGGATCTTCAATTGAAGGTCAAGTTTGTGGTTCTTTTGGAGCCTTTGGAATTTTGAGCTTCAATGGGAATAAAATCATCACAACCTCTGGAGGTGGTGCATTGCAATCCAATGATGAATCAGCAATAGCCATAGCTCGTTTTCTGGCAACGCAAGCCAAAGATAATGCTCCGCATTACGAACATTCTACCTTAGGGTACAACTATCGTATGTCTAATATTGCGGCGGCGATTGGTGTAGGCCAGCTTCAGGTTTTAGATGAACGTGTAGCCGCACGTCGAGCAAATTATAAATTCTACGAAGACCTTTTCAAAAATGTAGACGGAGTTCAGTTTTTAGAAGAACCGCAGGGGTACATATCCAACCGTTGGTTAAGCTGTATTTTATTGGAGCAGTCAGAGAACAAGAAATTATCTCCAGAAGATTTCCGTTTACATTTAGAGCAAGACAATATAGAAAGTCGCCCTTTGTGGAAGCCCATGCATATGCAGCCACTTTATAAAGGTGCTGCTTATTTTGGAGGAGCGATCGCCGAACAACTTTTTCGAAAAGGAATTTGCTTACCTTCTGGGAGTAATTTAACAAGCCATGAAAAAGAGCAAATTCAAAAATCAATTCAAACTTTTTTGAATTTATAAACCCAAATCCATATGTTTGAGAAAATTTTCAAATACCATTATTCTAAAAAATACGCCTATGTATTGGATGGGATATGCCTTTTTCTAGCCATAGAGGTTCTCTTGTATTTAAATGGTTCCAATATAGTAATACGCTCGTTAACAGATAAGTTCGCCTTTATAATTCTTGCACTATCCTGTCTGACTTTGGTGAGAGGCTATAGAATGCTACTTCGCTTTACAACGTTCATAGATATTGGAAAAATCACAATTGGCCTGTTGCTAACCTTAGTAATTTATGCGATTTATGTAAAAGCAAATACAAGAGCCCACTATAACTATCTGTTATTACTGTTTTATTTTAGTCTTTCTTTTTTATCACTGTATCGTCTCATTGTAAAACTTCTGTACGCTCGTGTCTCCAAAGAACAAAAACTTACGGCTACTATCTTATTTGGAGCAGGAGTTAATGGTCTGATGGCAAAAAGAGCTTTAGATGATAGTAATTCGGTTAATGTACTTGCCTTCGTTGATGATGATAAGTCCAAGGTAGGTCGGAGTATCGAAGGGATTTCTGTTTTTGCCTTAGACGAAAAATTAAAGAAAACTTTGGAGCAACAGAACATCGATCAAGTGATCATCACTACAGACAAGATTTCTCAAAAGAGAAAAAATCAAGTCTTCAATTTTTTTAAATTACAAGGTGTTAAAATCTTTACAGTTCCAGCAATTGATCAGTGGGCAAACAGTCAAGGCATTGTTGGTAACCTAAAACCCATCATCATTGAAGATTTATTGAGACGAGATGCAATCGATATTGACCTTCAAAAAAACGTTTTACAATACCAAGATAAAACCATTTTAGTGACTGGCGCTGCTGGTTCTATTGGAAGCGAAATTGTGCGCCAATTACTAAAATTCAAACCCCATAGACTTATTTTACTCGATCAAGCCGAAACCCCATTATTCGACTTGAAAAATGAATTATTCAAATCAAAGCACACGACTCAATTTGAGTTTTTATTACGTTCAGTATCTAATTACGCTTCAGTAGAGCAGTGTTTTAAAGCGCATACGATTGATGTTGTATTTCACGCAGCAGCCTATAAACATGTTTATATGACGGAAACCACTCCGGCTGCTGCTGTGCTTAATAATATTTTAGGAACAAAGAATGTAGTTGATGTGGCTATAAAAAATAAGGTTGCCCATTTTGTAATGGTTTCAACAGACAAAGCCGTTAATCCGTCTAATGTAATGGGTGCATCCAAACGGATAGCAGAAATGTATGTAGCGAACCAAGCAGAATCATCAAATACTCAATTGATCACTACTCGTTTTGGAAATGTTTTAGGATCCAATGGTTCGGTGGTTCCTATCTTCAAAGAACAGATTGCTAAAGGAGGACCTGTTTCGGTTACCCATCCAGAAATCACACGTTTTTTCATGACCATTACCGAAGCTTGCCAATTGGTTCTAGAAGCTGGAGCTACGGGAACAGGGGGAGAGATCTACGTTTTTGATATGGGTGCTCCTGTTAAAATCAAAGATTTGGCAATCAGTATGATTCGACTCTCTGGCTTAGTAGAAAATCAAGATATTAAAATAGAATATTCTGGATTACGACCCGGAGAGAAGCTATATGAAGAATTGCTTACAGATAATGAAAATCTTAAACCTTCGCACAACGAATTGATTTATATTGCTCAAAAAGAATCTTTTGGAAAAGAAAAAATACAGCAAATTGAGCAGTTGATTGCAGAAGCTGGGCTTGGAAAATCGAATGAGATTTTGGTAAAGCAAATGAAAAACATTGTTCCTGAATTCAAGTCCATGAATTCATCCTATGAGAAAATGGATTCTTAAAAAAAGCGATTACTCAGAAGCAACAATCCGAATATCTCGAATACATACAGTAAATGGATTTAACTGTTCATCATTCTCATTCAATGCAGATGGATACTTTATAAAAACTAAATCAAAATCAGACAGATTGGGTAACGGAATGATTACCTGTCTAAATCGGGTAACATCATAGGTCACGTCACTCCACAGTTCGTAAGGATCTGTTTCAAATGGAATTGAGCCGCTCCCAGGTGTGATAATGGGATTATAGGATAACGATATTTTAGGGTTTTCATCAACCACAGTAGGCAAGGCTACGAAGTCAATTTTATATTCAAAAACTAAATTTTTTGGCTCGTCTCCAAACGATCGAAAACTTTTACTGAGTTTATGATTGTCGTTGTTGGCGCCAAGTACTTCTCCTGTAACTTGATTGCGAAGTGTATGAAAAGCAACAAGAGATTCCTCACAAGGGGCATATGTATAAGTTTTGGACGGCGTTGAAGAAGCGCCAGGTGCAATCCAACCATTCGATTCAGCTGGTAAAACTGTCCAACTGTCATCGTCTGTAGAATCGATGGTCAAGTTGTCTCGAAACTCAATACTCACATAGTCTTTCTTTCGAATAAAATTAAAATCTGTTTTATTGGCAACCGCATGAACTACGTCAAAGCTCCCTAGTTTTTGATAAAATACTTGTGTTGCGACTGAACTTGCAGAACTAGTGTTTCCACGAAGCGTGGTAGGACTTGCTGTGCTTCCTTCAAAGATCCAAACAAAACTATTATTGTTTTGGGCGGTAGAAATAAATCTTACAGGAAAATCTAAATCACTTAGCGTGCTACTCGCTAAACTAAAAACACTGTTCGAAGAAAGAAAACTGGCTTGGACGGGTCCTGTTTTGTGGTCTGGATTTCCAGACGGAGCGATAATAGCCAGTAGGTTAGCATTTGCTTCTGTGTTTTCTGGAGGTACAAATTCTTTAGTGCATGAAAACAAAAATGCACTCCATAAAAATAAGCTGATTAGATTTCGCATCACAAACAATATAGTCTCCAAATATAGGCAATTATATAAGGTACTTTTCCCAAATCTGAGAAACATCCCCATAAAATACCAGTATTCGGCATAAAATGTATTGGAGGCTTTGGTAATCAACAATAAAACTGTAAATTCGCAGTCTTAAAATTAATAACATGTACGCAATCGTAGAGATAGCAGGGCAGCAATTTAAAGTTGTAAAAGATCAAAAAGTCTATGTACATCGTTTACAAGGCGAAGAAGGAAGTTTAGTTTCTTTCGACAAAGTTTACCTTTTAGACGACGGTACTCAAGTGACTCTTGGCGCCCCAGCTATTACTGGAGCTTCTGTAGAAGCAAAGGTAGTAAAGCACCTTAAAGGTGACAAAGTAATCGTTTTCAAGAAAAAACGTAGAAAAGGATACCGTGTAAAAAACGGACACCGTCAATCGTTAACTGAAATTTTAATTCAAAGTATTTCTGCAAAAGGAGGCGCTAAAAAAGCTGCTCCTAAAAAAGAGGCTGCACCAAAAGCAAAAGCTCCTAAGGCTGCTGCTCCAAAAGCTGAAGACTTGAGTAAAAAAACAGTTTCGGAATTAAAAGATTTAGCGAAAGCTAAAGGAATCACCGGTATTTCTGCAATGAAAAAAGCAGATTTAATCGCAGCATTGAACGCATAATTTATCATAAAAAAGAAATAGTATGGCTCACAAGAAAGGAGTAGGTAGTTCGAAGAATGGTAGAGAATCAGAATCGAAACGACTCGGAGTGAAAATCTTCGGTGGACAAGCAGCAAGAGCTGGAAACATTATCATCCGTCAACGAGGTACTGCACATCACCCAGGTGAAAATGTATACCTTGGTAAAGATCATACGCTACACGCAAGAGTAGACGGACTAGTTCATTTTACTAAAAAGAGAGACAATAAATCATACGTATCTATTGTTCCCTTTGAAGCATAAGAACTTCTAATTAAAAAAAAATCCCGCTATACAGCGGGATTTTTTTTTGACATTAACTCAACTGAACTTTACTGAAGTGCAGCGTATACATATTGATTCACAGCAATAGCATAATCATCCCCGTGAGGTAGTTTTTGTGTCATGAAAATAGCAATCAAATTTAGAGTAGGGTCTATAAAAAAATGAGTTCTAAAATAACCGCCCCAATACAATTGACCTGTACTTCCGGGACCTGGATGTATTTGAGCATCACGAATCACCCCAAAGCCCAATCCAAAACCTCCTGCTGGCCCCAACATCGCGCCAACATGATTCTTAGACATCAAGGCAACGGTTTCCTTAGAAAGTATTTGTGATCCGTTCCAAGTGCCTTCATGTAAAATCATTTGACAAAAACGCAAATAGTCTTGTGCAGAAGAAAATAATCCATGGGTTCCTCCATAAACCGAGTTTCCTTGAGTCGGAACTTGAAGAGGACTTAGTTCTAAACCTCCAGTTTCTTTTTGACTGTGGAGTTGCATTACTCGATTGGACTGTTCTTGATTTAGGTTATAGCCAGTATCTGACATGCCGAGCGGGTCTAGAATATGTTCCTTCAAATAATTTGGAATTGATTTTTTTGAAACACGCTGTAAAATCAGTGCAAGTAAATCAGGTGACGCACTATAGAACCATTGTTCTCCTGGTTCTCCAATAAGTGGAGCATGCATCAATACATCCACGCGACTTTCTAGATCGGGATGCCCTTTATAATCTAGGGTTTCATTGTACAGTAATTTAAAAAGCTCTTGATCTAATTTACTAGATCCAAGCCCATGGGTCATTCCAGCGGTATGCGTTAGCAAATTTCGGATCGTCATTGTTTTTTTAGGTGCTCGTGTAGGAGCATCGATTCCGAGTTCAACGTCTGTAGTTATTCTAAGGTTTTTAACCTCTGGAATGTACATATGAACAGGGTCTTCTAGCCCAATCATGTCTTTTTCAACGAGCTGCATAATCGCAACACTGATCAAAGGTTTGGTCATCGACTGAATGTAATAAATACTGTTCTTGTTTAACGGAGCAGTCGTTTTCATATTACGCTTCCCAAAACTTTCTTGCCATGCAATCACATCGTTTTGGGCAATAAGAATTTCTGCGCCAGCAATATTTTCTGCATCAATTTCATCTTGAATGTAAGTGTTGAATTCAACTAATTTTTCAGTTGAGAAACCAGAAGTATTTTGTGCAAACACACCATTAAAAAAGAATAGTGCGATAGGGGCTAGGAATAATTTTTTCATCATCATGTATTAAGCTCTAATATAGAGAAATAAAAAAGCCGTACAGTATGTACGGCTTTTTAAATAAAGCATAACGGTGTTTTAGTAACGGTAATACTCAGGCTTATAAGGTCCTTTGACAGTAACACCAATATACTCTGCTTGTTCCTGAGAAAGTTCTTCAAGCTCTACACCCAAGTGAACTAGGTGTAAGGCTGCAACTTTTTCATCTAAATGTTTTGGAAGCATATACACTTTGTTTTCGTACTTTCCTGGGTTACCCCAAAGCTCCAATTGCGCTAGCGTTTGGTTTGTAAAAGAATTACTCATTACAAAACTAGGGTGGCCAGTAGCACAACCTAAATTCACCAAACGGCCTTCTGCTAAGACAATAATTTCTTTCCCATCTTCAAGGGTGTATTTATCTACCTGAGGTTTGATTTCAACCTTCGATGCGCCGTATGTATCGTTCAACCAGTCCATTTCAATTTCATTATCAAAATGTCCAATATTACAAACAATTGCTTTGTCTTTCATTTTCAAGAAGTGTTCTCCTCGAATAATATTTTTATTTCCAGTAGTGGTAATGATGATATCTGCTTTCTCAACAACCGTATGAATTCTTTTTACTTCAAAACCATCCATTGCCGCTTGTAGTGCACAAATAGGGTCAATTTCAGTAACTGTAACGATCGATCCTGCACCTCTAAACGAAGCTGCAGTGCCTTTTCCAACATCACCGTATCCAGCAACAAGAACTCTTTTTCCAGCCAACATTATATCTGTAGCTCTACGAATCGCGTCAACTGCACTTTCTTTACAACCGTATTTGTTGTCGAATTTCGATTTGGTTACCGAGTCATTTACATTAATAGCAGGAAGCGGTAACGTACCGTTTTTCATACGCTCGTATAAACGGTGAACTCCAGTGGTAGTTTCTTCAGAGAGACCTCTGATAGCGTCAACGAGTGCTGGGTAATGATCCAAAACCAAATTGGTTAAATCTCCACCATCATCTAAAATCATATTTAAGGGCTCACGAGCATCTCCAAAAAATAAGGTTTGCTCAATACACCAATCAAATTCTTCTTCGTTCATACCTTTCCATGCATAAACAGGAATTCCAGCAGCAGCAATAGCAGCAGCAGCATGATCTTGGGTAGAGAAAATATTACAAGAGCTCCAAGTAACATCAGCACCCAAAGCAACAAGGGTTTCGATTAATACAGCCGTTTGAATGGTCATGTGTAGACAACCTGCAATACGAGCTCCAGCAAGTGGTTGATCTTTTCCGTACTCTGCACGTAGTGCCATCAATCCAGGCATTTCTGCCTCGGCAAGATCAATTTCTTTTCGCCCCCAGTCTGCAAGGGTAATATCCTTTACCTTGTAGGGTAAGTATGCTGTTTTTTCGCTCATAGTTTTTATCTTTACTAGATAATATTTTGCAGCAAAAGTAAGGACTTTCTAAAGAATAAAAAATGCCTGTAATCAAAGAGTTACATTTTAATTTCGATACCCAACTTATACTTTGGAAAATTGATGAATCTGAACAAGAATTACGTCAACTGGTTGAACTCCCCAAGGCTGAAAAAGAAAAGCTAAACCAACGAAAAAGTGCACAACACCGAATAGAACTTTTATGCAGCAGAGCTAGTTTGTCTGCATTGGGAGTTTCCTTGAAAGACCTTCAGTTTCACGAGCATGGTGCGCCTTTTCTCGGCAATCAAAAGTTTTGTTCTCTGTCGCATTCAGCGGCTTACGCTGCAGCTGTAATATCAGATAAATCTGTTGGGGTGGATGTGGAGACTTATCGAAATAAAATTAGTCGCATTGCGCCAAAATTCAGACATCAAAAAGAAGAATTTACACTAAATAAGGAGAACGAAGTTGCATTGTTAACACGTCTTTGGACTGCTAAAGAAGCGATATATAAAGCTTTTGGAATGCCTGGAATTCATTTTTCAAAAAAAATCCTTGTAGCTCCTTTCTCGATAGATGATGAAAACGGTTCTGCCTGTCTAGTACATCTAGATAAAGAATATTCTTTTTCTTTACATTTCAGATCCATTATAAACGGCGAACTTTGTGTTGCCATTAAGAACAACTAAGCAATGAATGTTTCAATCGAAATAACCCTAATGCCTTTACAAGATCAGTATGAAACCCCTATCAAGGAATTCATTAAATGTTTACGAGCCTCAGACTTTAAAGTCCTCGAGAATCCCCTAAGCACTCAGATATATGGCGCTTATGCACCGTTAATGATTTTTTTGACTGAAGCAATTGAAACGAGTTTTAATGGTTTAGACGCAGGAATGATAAACCTAAAAATTGTAAAAAGCGATCGCAGTGCCTATCGCTCTAATTTTTAAAATGGCACAAACGAAGCTTATTCAACAGCAGCATTCTTCTCTTTTCAGAGTAGTAGTTTTTGGCCCAGAAAGCACTGGAAAAACTTCGCTATGCAAAGATCTTGCAGCACATTATAAAACGCTTTGGGTTCCTGAATTTGCACGTGATTATTTACAAGAAAAATGGGATACAACACAGGAGATATGCACACTCGAAGATTTACCAACCATAGCCCAAGGGCAGATGAATTTGGAAAACGAAGCGCAAAAAAACGCTAGTAAAGTTCTTTTTTGTGATACCAATATCTTGGTTACTCAAATTTGGTCGGAAACACATTTTGATGGTTATTGTGATCCAAAAATTATAGCAGCAGTAAATCAAGTACACTACGATCTTTACTTACTTACAGGGGTTGATATTCCATGGGAGGCAGACGATTTACGCGATCGTCCGAACGATAGAGAAGGCATGTTCGAATATTTCAAAGTAAAGCTAGAAGAGCAAAATGTTGCCTATGAATACATTAAAGGAGACAGAGAAAATAGAATTAAACAAGCAACAACTGCAATAGATAGTATAATTTTATAGAATGATTACAAAGGAAGACTTGGCTTACTTTCAGGAAATTAAAAAAGATGCTGTTTTAATTCAGCATCAATTGATTTGCCTAAAAAACAATGAAGCTCGTTTTTCGGTACAAAAGCCAGCAACATTAGGCGATGGTATTCATGAATTCCCATTAGATCAACAAGATCACTATCGCAATTACTTTGACCAACACGGTTCACAAATAAATGTAATTAAATTTGTACCCGCTTCTGGACTTGCTTCCCGAATGTTTTATTTTCTTCGAGATTTTCTTTTAAAATTTGACCCTAGTCAAGATAATTTCGAAACCTATTTAGCTGATGAATCGAATCGTGAATTCCGCTATTTTGTTCAGCATATAGAACAATTTACTTTTTACAATTTGATAAAAATTCAAATTGAAAAGAAAGGCCTAAGTTTTACAAATGATGCACTATTTATTCATCACTTCATTCAAATACTACTTGATGATGTAGAACTTGGAATGGAAGGGAAAGCGAAAGCTTTATTACCACTATTTAGCAACTCCAAAGGCACAAATGAGTCTGCTTTTGAACTTCAAATTATCGAGGCACTTCAACTTTTTTCTAATACACTTAAAACAAAAGTTCACTTTACAATTGATTCCGATCAACTTTCCTCTTTCATTGCATTGGAGAATAAATTAGTTAAAAAACTTTCTAAAGCAAATAGCGATCGTTTGCAAATCGAGTATTCCTTTCAAGATTCAAAAACAGATAGCATTGCGCTTTTGGATAACAGCACTATTTTAAGAGATGTAGAAGGTAAAATTGAATTTAGAAAATCTGGGCATGGAGCTCTTATTGATAATATTAAACGATTTAAAACTGATTTGGTTTTCATTAAAACAGTAGATAATATCAAACCCAATGATCGGGAATCTGTTGATGTTCAAAAAGCTATAGGAGGCCTTTATTTGGAGCGATTCGATCAAATTAAAAACCTCTTAGAACAACTTCAAAGTGCGGTAAAAACAAGTGTTGAAGAGTCTACAGTTTTCATTAAAAACAGTTTTCATATTGACCTCAGTTCAAAATTGAAAGGATTGGATTTTGAAGAACAAATTCAACAATTAATAAACTTCCTTAACCGCCCTTTCCGGGTTTGTGGAATGATAACAAATGAGGGTAAACCAGGAGGTGGGCCTTTTTGGATAGAACACAACGGTGAAACCACTTTACAAATTGTTGAGTCGAGCGAATTACAACCTTCTCAGGGTGTCTTGCACGATGCTCTTTTTTTCAATCCAGTGAATATAGTTTGTGGGCTAAAAGATTTTGAGGGTAATTCTTGGGAATTGGATCGTTACAAAGATAGTGGACGATCAATTATCTCCGAAAAAATTCAAATGGGTCAGCCCATAAAAACATTTGAACTTCCCGGACTATGGAATGGATGTATGGGATATTGGAATTCTATTTTTGTCGAAATTCCCACTGCAACTTTTCGTTCGCTTAAAACAAT
>Ga0209603_1000333_pt1 | contig 58776 bp, 54 predicted proteins | sample COGITO_mtgs_1206_FD_184812 | JGI IMG/M metagenome (GOLD analysis project Ga0209603, IMG submission 184812) | Pelagic marine microbial communities from North Sea - COGITO_mtgs_120607 (SPAdes) (version 2) | ecosystem: Environmental > Aquatic > Marine > Epipelagic ...
GGAACCACATCGATCCATCTCGAACTCGATAGTGAAACGTTACAGCGGTAACGATACTAAAAGGGGGGCCTTTTGGGAAAATAACACAATGTCTAAGTTTTCAGATATATATAAGTTAATATAGATACTTTATTTCGTTTATAGGGTTATAATAGATATAACTTGCAATGTTTCTTTTGTTGAAACGTTGTTTGAGTTGCCTAACCGTGTTCTTTGAAAAAAACAAAATTATGAGTAACGTATACGATTGGTTTCAAGAGCGTCTTGAAATTCAAGCAATCGCTGATGATATTACAAGTAAGTATGTTCCACCGCATGTAAATATTTTTTACTGTTTAGGTGGTATTACACTAACATGTTTTATCGTTCAAGTAGCAACAGGATTTGCTATGACTTTTTATTACCGTCCAACTGTAACTGAAGCGTTTGCTTCTGTTCAGTATATTATGACTGAAGTTAACTTTGGTTGGTTAATCCGATCTGTTCACAGATGGTCTGCAAGTATGATGGTATTAAACATGATTTTACATGTTTGTCGTGTTTACTTAACTGGTGGTTTTAAAAAGCCAAGAGAATTAACTTGGGTTACTGGCGTAGCTTTAGCTTCTGTAACAGTTTCGTTTGGTGTAACAGGGTATTCATTACCGTGGGATCAAGTTGGTTATTGGGCGTGTAAAATTGTAACAGGTGTGCCTGATGCAATCCCAATTGTTGGTGACTTAGTTGTACAAGTATTACGTGGTGGTGTAAGTGTTGGTCAATCTACACTAACTCGATTCTACAGTGCCCATACTTTTGTATTACCGGTTGTTGCTGTTGTATTAATGCTTACTCATTTTGTAATGATTCGTAAGCAAGGTATTTCAGGTCCTCTGTAAAAGCGAAAAGTTTAATGCTTAGATGTGTTCCTTTCGTGTCAATTAAGCAACTTTTGTAAACGTTTAATCATAACAAAACATTTATGTCTATCTTAAAAAAACCAGATTTAGCAGATCCTAAGCTAAGAGCTAAACTAGCTAAGGGAATGGGTCACAACTATTATGGTGAGCCGGCTTGGCCAAACGATCTATTATACATTTTCCCTGTTTGTATTTTAGGGACAATCGCATGTTGTATCGGACTAGGAGTTCTAGAGCCAACACCATTAGGTGAGAAAGCGGATCCTTTCGCAACACCACTAGAAATTCTACCTGAGTGGTATTTCTTCCCTACTTTTAACTTACTTCGTGTTATTCCGAATAAATTACTTGGTGTATTTTCAATGGCAGCAGTACCACTTGGTTTAATTACTGTACCTTTTATTGAAAATGTAAATAAATTCCAGAACCCTTTCAGACGCCCATTAGCTTCTTTAGTGTTCTTATTTGGTACATTTACAGCCTTTTGGTTAGGTATTGGTGCAACGATGCCAATTACTCAAGCGCTAACTTTAGGTTTCTTCTAATTATTCTTACTTTTTAAGCAACCAAAAAATTTGGTTGCTTAAAAAAGCCTATGTCACTGTTAATTCTCATGAAGAGGTAGGCAGTAAGATTTATTTAGGTTTTCTGGAAGGGTTAGATCGGAACAATAAATTTATTTAGTTAACGCTTTATTACGTATATTGAATATCAGTAGTTTAAGGTCTTGACAATTAAGGACGAAACGTCTACATTCAATATGTAGCAATATATAGAGTTGTAACATTGGGGTATAGCCAAGTGGTAAGGCAACGGACTTTGACTCCGCTATTCGTAGGTTCGATCCCTACTACCCCAGATAACTGGTTAAAGAGCAGTTGAGTATTTACTGGCGACGTTTAAAGCTGTTTTAATTTTAGTAACTAGCGTTTTGGAATACTACTGGAGGATCATTAAGTTTAATTCTTATTCAAATATCGTACATGATCCGTGCTCCACGCTTAGTTTAGATTAAGGTAAACTACTTTGAATGTACTATTTACGCAATCATGATAGGATCCAACAAAGGGAAGTTATAGAAAATAACTAATTTAGTTTGTACCTAACTAAACTATATCAGTAATTTGCTTAATACTAACTAATCAAAGTTCAGCGCCACCCCGAATGCGTTTCCTAAAGCTCCAAGTAAACTTACACCACAACCGGTTTTAGAAAGATTATGTATCTCTTTTACCACCTCCCAATCGTCCGGTAGGAAAGATGTTGCTCCTCGTACGACTCCGCATATTATCGAAACTTTAATAAGTATTGCCATCGTCGCTGGTGAAGTAGCAACTCCAACTAATGGAGCAATATAGTTTACACCCTGAGTAGCCAGAAAAACAGCACCCCAAGTAGTTATTTCTTTACCTCCCTGTATGCCAGTGTTTTAAACTGGTATATTTCACTTTACAAAGAAGACTCACACACGTGTCCAACTTTGATTGTAGTTCGTCTAGTCGACTCGCCTCAACAAGAAGAGAACTAAACATGGTCGGTGGTATAATCGCCGCATAATTAAATTTTTAATTAAAGTCTATCATGACTGTTTAAATAATATTATTGATCTACTTGTGTCGCCATAACCAAAACGTAGAATAACTAGCACTTTGGTAAACCAAAGTGCTAGTTATTCTGCATTTTGGGAACCGACAAAATTAAGCAACACATAGTTGTAATTAAAGGGTCTAAAAGCACAAAATAAAAACTTTCTAGTATCTGTTTTATTTATATAATATTTTTACGTCTAAAAATGCAATTGTAATGATTAATAACAAATCAAAGACTATCTTTAATTGGGATTAAAAATAGCGAAGAGTTTAGAGGATAACTTTTTGTGCATTGTAGGTTAAATCTAAGTATTTTTAAACTGCTCCTCTAAACCCTGGCTGTATTTTTTAATGCTTTTTAATTATTATTTGACTTTTTCCCTGTTGTGGGTTAAATTTATATTTAAATGAACGGGGCTTGTAGCTCAGTGGACTAGAGCACATGGCTACGAACCATGGTGTCAGGGGTTCGAATCCCTTCTTGCCCGTTTTTTTATATCAGAGAGCGCATTTGTTTTTAAATAGGCAAGTATTTAAAATAGCGTTTGAGACATTCTTGACAAGTTTGTTAGTTTTGAGTTATTATTAGGAGTTAGGAGAGGTGGCAGAGTTGGTCGATTGCGTCTGATTTGAAATCAGATGAAGTGCAAGCTTCCGTGGGTTCGAATCCCACCTTCTCCGATAAAACAGGAAAAATTTTACAGTAGTGTCGAACATTCGATGCTCTTCTTACTTTAAAAATTTTAATACTACTTTTAAAAGTTTTTGGAAACATATATTTATCTAGGGTAAAAGGATACCACCAGTGTTAGCAACTGGCTTAGGTGAAGAGCACCAAGGCCATAAACGAAAAGTTAAAGTAAGATTGACACAAAAGGAGGATCAACCAAAGAGTATTGGTGGATTGTACGACGTTCCAAATTATAGTGTTATAATATCTTACTAGTAAGGCATATTATAAAATCGGGTCTTACCGAATACTAAATATTAAAGATCACCTAAAAATGACAAGTATTATTAGCAACTCAGCTGTACTCTGCAGCTGGCCGGATCACCTTGGCCTTAGTCGACGTGTGAATGTGTCTTGTAACCAGGCGTTCAATGATTTCCTAGGTACTCTACCCATGGCTAGTGAATACAAACCTTTTACCAGCTTTGAAACGGGTCTTATGGCTTTCAGCGGAGGTTCTTCTTTCGTCGCATCTATGGGTCTAAGTAATTCGCTTGCTTCACAGGGTTTTATGTACCTTTCAGGTTTACCTTACTGCGGGCCTTACTGTCTAGCTTTCAGTTATGTTATTTCAGTTGGGATTGGTTCTTTCACAACTACCAAGGTGAATGCAACTATGCGCTCATATTTCGAAGATAAATATAAGAATGATTGGCTCTTGAAAAATCAAGGAAGAGTCTACGTGGAACATGGGGTTTTAAGGAAAGTTCCTCTTTTCGAGAATCTAAACTCGCAAAGTCCACCCGAAGGACTGGCTTTCATATCCCCTTTCCCTTTCAGAGATCATCCCCTCGTCAATACTGCTTCTAGAATATTAGTCGTTACGGTTATATCTAATGTCTTACGAATAGTTTTCATTAAGGTCGTTGAGTACACGGCCAAAAAACTAAAAAGACGAGCAAATGAAGGGCAAATAACTCTACAAGAAGGGAACTCATCAGAAAACCAAATTTTCATCTTCGATAAGGCTTTAAGAGGTTTGGAGATATACGAGAACCTAGTTTCATAAACTACACTGCAGCACAATCTTCTTACATTGTAAGAAGTTGTTGTTGCAGTATAAAAACATAAATATATAAACTGACACAGCTTATGGCATTTTCAGAAAACATACCAGCTTGGCTAAAGGCTATACCAGAAGAATTAGTAAGTTTAGTTAATTTACCAGGACTCTATGGATTAAACCTCTATTGTCGAGCCGCTACTATAGGTCTCGGAACGGTTATGGGGCTAGTCGGTGCAGGGTTTGCAGGATATGCTGGTGGTGGACTCACCGGATTCTTCGTCGGCAAGCTCTCGTGCGACGCGATACCTTGTTCGAGATTTTGATTTACGAAATAATCCTAATGGGGGTACTTATAGCTTGGTATAAATTGTCTACTTAAAATCAAGGTAGGAATATCTGGTGTCTCTTTGGCACAGAAGGGTAACGTTGCTGCGGGACGTCTCTCGCGTGCATTTCCCATTAGGTGTATTGTCTCCTTTTTGGAAAATTTCAAGCATTTAATGCTCACCAGTCCTAAAAAATTAGGGCTGTTTATTGCTTAAACATTGTGGTGTTAGGATCGTAACGACAAATTAAAAACAGCCTTTTGGTAAAACCAAAAGGCTGCTTCTAAATTCTAGATTCAATGCTATTAAATAACATTAAACTTATTACTAAGTCTCTTAATCTAGAGGTCGCATTGATAGTACAGGCTCGTTCTCACGGTTAATACCTTTCTCAAAACCTGCCGCAGCAGCTCTTGCACGACCTGCGTGCCAAAGGTGACCAACCCATAGGAAGAATCCTAAGAAGAAATGTGAACAACATAACCATGAACGTGGTGATACATAGTTAACTGAGTTAATCTCTGTTGCTACACCACCTACTGAGTTTAACGCTCCAAGAGGTGCGTGAGTCATATACTCAGCTGCACGTCTCTCTTGCCATGGTTGGATATCGTTACGGATCTTGTTTAAATCAAGCCCGTTAGGACCACGAAGTGGCTCTACCCATGGAGCTCTCATATCCCAGAAACGCATTGTTTCTCCACCGAAAATGATCTCACCAGAAGGTGATCTCATTAGGTACTTACCTAGACCTGTTGGTCCTTGTGCCGATGCAACATTGGCACCTAGACGTTGGTCACGTACTAGGAATGTGAAAGCTTGTGACTGTGATGCCTCTGGACCTGTTGGACCAAAGAACTCACTAGGGTAAGCTGTATTGTTGTACCATACGAAAACTGCTGCTGTTAGTCCCATAAGACTTAGTGCAGCAAGACTGTATGATAGGTAAGCTTCTCCAGACCATACAAACGTACGTCTTGCCCAAGCAAAAGGCTTCGTTAGAATGTGCCAGATACCACCAACAACACAAAGGAAACCTAACCAAATGTGTCCACCAACGATGTCCTCTAGGTTGTTTACACTAATTACCCAACCGTCACCACCAAATGGAGACTTCAGTACATAACCAAAAATGATTAGTGGGTTTAGTGTAGGAGCGCTTACAATACGAACGTCTCCACCACCTGGAGCCCAAGTATCGTAAAGTCCACCTACGAAACAAGCTTTGGCTACAAGAAGGAAACAACCAATTCCAAGAAGGATTAGGTGAATACCTAAAATTGTCGTCATCTTGTTTTTATCACGCCAATCATATCCAAAGAATGGGAAGCTTTCTTCAAGTGTATCAGGACCGATTAGTGAGTGGTATACACCACCAAAACCTAGTACTGCCGATGAAATAAGGTGTAGTACCCCTACAACGAAGAATGGGTAAACATCTGTTACTTCACCACCAGGTCCAACACCCCAACCTAAAGTTGTAAGGTGTGGGATAAGAATACAACCTTGCTCGTATAGAGGCTTTTCAGGAATATAGTGGGCAACTTCGAAAAGTGTCATTGCACCACACCAGAAAACCATTAAACCTGCGTGTGCAACGTGCGCACCCAGAAGTTTTCCAGAAACATTAATTAAACGGGCGTTACCAGACCACCATGCGAATCCTGTAGATTCAATATCACGGCCTGCAATTACTGTGTTAAAGGGCGTTTCCACGTGGTAGTACCTCCTCAGGGAAAATGAAGTTTTCATGAGGTTGATCTTGTGCTGCCATCCATGCACGAATACCTTCGTTTAGAAGGTTGTTCTTAGTGTAGAATGTTTCGAACTCTGGATCTTCAGCTGCTCTAAGCTCTTGTGATACGAAATCGTATGAACGTAGGTTTAAAGCTAAACCAACGATACCAATTGAACTTGTCCACATACCTGCTACAGGTACGAATAACATGAAGAAGTGTAACCAACGCTTGTTTGAGAATGCAACACCGAAGATTTGTGACCAGAAACGGTTAGCCGTTACCATAGAGTAAGTCTCTTCTGACTGTGTTGGTGTGAAAGCACGGAAAGTGTTAGCTGCATCACCATCTTCAAATAGAGTGTTTTCTACAGTTGCACCGTGAATAGCACATAGTAGTGCACCACCAAGAATACCTGCAACACCCATCATGTGGAATGGGTTAAGTGTCCAGTTGTGGAAACCTTGTAAGAAAAGAAGGAAACGGAAAATTGCCGCAACACCAAAACTTGGTGCGAAGAACCAACTAGCTTGACCTAATGGGTATACTAGGAATACTGTAATGAATACAGCAATTGGACCTGAGAATGCAATAGCGTTGTAAGGACGGATCCCTACTAGACGAGCAATTTCAAACTGTCGTAGACAGAAACCGATTACACCGAATGAACCGTGTAGAGCGATAAATGCCCAAAGACCACCAATTTGGAACCAACGTACGATATCACCTTGTGCTTCTGGTCCCCAGATAAGTAGTAGAGAGTGACCCATACTGTTAGCTGGAGTTGATACTGCAGCAGTAAGGAAGTTACACCCTTCTAGGAATGAACTTGCTAAACCGTGAGTATACCATGATGTTACAAAAGTAATACCTGTTAACCATCCACCCACTGCTAGGAAAGCACATGGGAATAGAAGAATACCAGACCAACCAACGAAAACGAAACGATCACGCTTTAGCCAGTCATCAATAAGATCGAAAACACCTCGATCTTGCTTTTGCCCGATTGCGATAGTCATAATAACTATTTTATTTATTTATTAAAAGTAAATTTTTATTTGTTTTATAGAAAAATTGTGAAAAACAAACTGAAATAATACTTATCTTAACAGTCTATAAATACATTATAGTATCAAATTTCGTAAAATAGGTAAGGTAGAAGCTACTATAAGATATCATTTTCATCAAGTTTTCCTGTTATTTTCAACCAGTTTTGGGCTTCAATATAGTTATTTGGTGCTAATCGAATAGCCTTCTTCCAAAACCCTCCAGCTTTTTCAAACAAATTTTGAGCAAGTTCAAATTCTTTTTTTTCTGAAGCCTTTGTACCTTGGTAATGATAAATAACCGCAATATTATTTAAAGCTTGGGGTAAGCGTTTATTTAAATCAAGAGCTTGTTGATAGTATTCTATAGCTTTTGAATAGTCTCCATTATTTCCGTATATGAGTCCAATGTTATATAAGATATAACTTCGGTCGTATGGATCCTCCTCTAATTTGAGAGCTTCGTAGTAGTTTTCTAAGGCTTCAGCATAATCCCCACTTGATTGGGCTGACATACCATATCGGTAATATGAAAAAGCTTGTTTTTCGTCTTTAGTAGCTGGCAAGACCTTTAATAAAATATCGGCCAGAACTGTAAAAGTTTTGTCTATAAAGTTATCGTTTTTTTGACTCATCAAAAATATTTTTACTATCTATTAAAAGTGGAATAAATGACTAATAGGAACTAGTATAAATTATCACACATTTTTTTATATTTGAGTCCAAATGTAATCATGTTTACAGAATTGACAAAGGTGGTCGAATCTTTTAATATTAGAAAATATTAAATCTTTAACGTTATGTAGTAGTATATGGCTAAGCAAAGTATGATACAGCGTGAAAGGAAGCGTGAGAAGTTAATAGTGAAATATGCTGTTAAGCGTAACTCGATTAAAGAAGAGTTAAAAAACGTTCAATCCTTTCAAGAACGCTTAGAACTTTATAAAAAATTTGAAAAAGTACCAAGAAATTCTTCACCTTCACGTAACCGAAACCGGTGCTGGGTTACTGGTCGTAGTCGAGGATTCTATAAAGATTTTGGTTTATCAAGACATGTTTTACGGGAAATGGCGCATGAGGGACTTATACCAGGTTTAACGAAATCTAGTTGGTAATATCCAAACTTTAATCAATAAATATTATAGGCCATTATGACAAAACGAACGCTGCGAGGCAGCAATTTAAAAAAAATTAAAACGTCTGGTTTCCGCACTCGAATGGAATCAAAAACAGGACGACGCATTATTAGCGCAAGAAGAAAAAAGGGTAGAAAAAAATTAACTGTATAATTGTTTGCTAAAATGATAAAGCTTCGACTTAAAAAATATGGCCGAAAAGGGCAACCTTGTTATCGAATTGTTGCGATGGATAGTCGCACAAAGCGAGATGGACGTGCAATTGAAGAATTGGGTTTTTATAATCCTATGACCGATGAGACTCACCTAAACTTTAATAAAGTGGTAGCCCGTTTAAAGCAAGGAGCACAACCAACAGAGACGGTCTTAAATATTCTTACCAAGGCTAAAATTTTTGAACAGGTTTAATGTCAATATAATTGACTTTATTATTTATGTTCTTTTTTATTAGTTAAATACGCCAACTTTACCCATAAAAAGATTTTATTACTATATAAAACTTTTCAAAAGGAAAGTTATTTCTTTTAGCCCTATTTCATATGAGGCTTAAAGCCTATTTATTTCAGTAAAAAAAAATTACCGTTTAACTGATATCCCTATTATAAATAACAGTTAGACTGTAATTTTTCGTTTACATAATGCACTTAGTTACTTTAATGAGAATATTATCTAATATAGCATAATGTAGGAGAAGGCTATTCTTCTTGTGGAAAAGACTAAAATTTTTCAATAAGTTTTTGTTTCTTGAAATTTCTTACGTAATCTAACACCTATTTCTTTGAAGAAGTGGGGACTGTTTATAATTTCTATAATAACTATTTACATATGGATGATTCTGTACAATTAAAATTAAATGCTATTTGGGGTAAAAATTTTCTTGGTTTAGCAATTGATCAAGTTATTAATACTTATCATTTTCCGATAACAACTTATTATTTTTGGCCTCGAACAGAAGCATGGGAACAATTAAGACTGGAACTCGAATTAAAACCTTGGATCCAAAACGAGGAAAAAATTAAAGTGTTAAATTCCGCGGCCAAGCTCATGAATTTCTGTATGCAGGAATATAAAAACACCGAATCGATTAAAAATGTTAAAGAACGCTTCACGGAAATAAATTTTGTCAAATTTAATAATTAGGCTTATAGCTCAGAGGATAGAGCGCCAGATTCCGGTTCTGGGTGTCGAGGGTTCGAGTCCCTCTTAGCCTTTTTCAATTTTTACGGTTCGTCGATTTCAAATCCAATATAGTATTTTTTTTTGCTTAACTTATTCAAACCTTTCGAGAAGTTAATTATAAAATGCTGTTCCTAATTATGATGGGCGTAGTATTAATTTTTATGAAAAACGAATATAATATGGTAAGTGGACAATAAGTAAATTTTTATCAAAAATTTAATACATTTAATACATGAGCGAATTTGTTAAACCGTATAATAATGATCCGTTTGTAGGAAACTTATCGACACCGGTAACGACTTCAACTGCAACAAAAATCTATCTGGGAAACCTCCCTATCTATAGAAAAGGCTTAACTCCTTTATTACGAGGTCTTGAGATTGGTATGGCCCATGGTTATTTCTTAATCGGACCATTCTATATTTTAGGGCCACTTCGTAATTCCCAAAATGCTTTATTAGTAGGCCTTTTTTCAGCACTAGGTTTAATTTTAATTTTAACGCTTGGTTTAACCATTTATGGATTAGCTTCGTTTCAAGATGATGGTAAAGTGGAAGGCCTAGAAAGTTCAAAGGGTTGGCGTGATTTTACAAGTGGATTCTTTATTGGTGCTTTCGGTGGTGATGTTGTAGCTTATATTTTATTAGCAAATATTGCATTTTTTGCCTAAGAAAAGGACGAGAAGAAATTTCAACTCTTCTCGTCCTTTTTTGTACTTTTCCTACTTAAGTAGTGTAGCTTAGTAAAATTGTTAAAAGAAGAAAACATGATACAAGCACTGCACTGAAGCGATAAATAAAGCTCTGCCCAGAACGTGGGCTAGAAAATGCGCGCAAAACAGAATTGTTTCCTGAACCCATCGATGAGCTTTTTGGGTCGACTAACAATACTATTGCTATAACTAAAAGCGCGACTAGAAACCAAAGACTTTCTAATAACATGCTAGATCTATTTTAAAGTTTTTGCGGAAAAACTTCTACTCTCCTTGAATTTTTAGTAAGCCAAAGCCTACGCTTAAACCTGTTAAAGTTAATGCCCACATAACACCAGCTGTAGTGAAGATTTCTTTAGCCATATTTTTGATATATTTATAATTTAGTTAATATAGTGTATTTGTTTAGAACAAAAATTTTTAAAATCCGTTTCGGCCCCAAACTACAAGTGCTAACGAAAAACTAAACATTACCATTAAAGAAGACCAACCTAGGCTTAAAATATCCATTGTATTAATATAGAATATAATTTATTGACAACTCTTAAAATTATAACATTTATTTTACGTATTTAGTCGAAACTATTTATTCTCTTCTTGTATTGTATTATTTGATGAAAAACTTCGTTTAAATATTACAACTTATTCGTGGTAGAAAATTCATAGCTTTGATTTTGTTTTATAAGTTCATTAACACAGCATAAAAAGGAGAGGATGGGATTCGAACCCACGGTACATTAAAAACGTACATCAGATTAGCAATCTGAAGCTTTCAACCACTCAGCCACCTCTCCGAAAACAATCGTATCTACTTCTTATAGTAGCATTATTCGTGAAAAGAAGAAAGAAGAAATTTTTAACACGCCCTGAGGGACTTGAACCCCCGACATTAGGTTTTGGAAACCTACGTTCTACCAACTGAACTAAGAGCGCTTTAATGTTATCTATTAATAGTATAGGTTCGCAAACTTTAATCCGTCAAACCTTCTTCGTTTTTGCTACAAAATTTTCTTTGGTAGAAAGTACTTTTACTTTCGAAAAACATAAGCTTTTTGTCTCACCATACCTTATATATTAATAATTTTGTGCTATGATAAAAGTATCAAAGATAATTAGATAAAGATAATCATCTCGGTAGCCGATCAAAAGATGTTTGAACGTTTTACGGAAAAAGCAATTAAAGTTATTATGCTCGCCCAAGAAGAGTCTAGAAGGCTTGGTCATAATTTTGTGGGAACAGAGCAAATTCTTTTAGGGCTTATTGGTGAGGGAACTGGTGTTGGTCCCAGAGCACTTAAAACTCTAGGCGTTACTTTAAAAGATGCGCGTGTAGAAGTTGAAAAAATAATTGGTCGTGGATCAGGATTTGTTGCTGTTGAAATACCATTTACACCACGTGCAAAAAGAGTTCTTGAATTGTCGCTCGAAGAAGCTCGTCAACTAGGTCACAATTACATAGGTACAGAGCACTTACTACTAGGTTTAATTAGAGAAGGTGAAGGCGTTGCCTCACGTGTTCTTGAAAACTTAGGGGTAGATTCTTCTAAATTACGTGGGCAAATTATTCGTTTTCTTGGTGAAAATAGTGAAATTTCAACCGGAAATACTACAACACGTAGTAAGACTCCAACATTAGAGGAATTTGGAACAAACTTAACTCAAAAAGCTACAGAAGGAAGACTGGATCCTGTTGTTGGTCGTGCCAAAGAAATTGAACGTGTAATTCAAATTTTAGGTAGAAGAACAAAGAATAATCCTGTTTTAATTGGTGAGCCCGGTGTTGGTAAAACAGCTATCGCAGAAGGCCTAGCTCAGCGTATTGCAAACCGTGATATACCAGATACTCTTGAGGATAAGAGAGTAGTTGCTCTTGATATCGGTTTACTTATTGCGGGTACAAAATATCGAGGAGAATTTGAAGAGCGTCTGAAGAAAATCATGGATGAAGTCCGTACCGCTAATAACATTATTCTTGTTATTGATGAGGTACATACTTTAATTGGTGCTGGTGCTGCTGAAGGAGCGATTGATGCCGCAAATATCTTAAAGCCTGCACTTTCTCGTGGTGAGTTACAATGTATTGGAGCTACAACACTGGAAGAATACAGAAAGCATATTGAAAAAGATGCGGCCCTTGAACGACGTTTTCAGCCAGTAATGGTAGGTGAGCCTTCTGTAGATGAAACAATTGAAATCCTATACGGTCTTCGTGAGCGTTATGAGAAACACCACAAATTAGAAATTCTAGATGAAGCTTTAGCTGCTGCAGCCAAATTTGCTGATCAGTATATTGCCGACCGTTTCCTTCCAGATAAGGCTATTGACCTTATTGACGAGGCTGGATCACGTGTTCGACTAATGAACTCTCAGTTACCTGCTGCTGCAAAAGAGTTAGATCAAGAACTGAGAGAAATCTTAAAAACAAAAGATGAGGCTGTTCGCGGTCAAGACTTCGAAAAAGCTGGTCAATTACGAGAGCGTGAAATGGAAGTTAAAGCTCAAATTAACGCTATTGCTCAAAGTAAAAAAGGCGCTTCTGAAGATGTAAATAAAACACCACAAGTTACAGAAGAAGACATCGCAGAAATTGTAGCTGCTTGGACTAGTATTCCTGTCAACAAGTTAACAAAAAGTGAGTCTGAAAAACTTCTTCAAATGGAAGAGACTCTGCATGGTCGTATTATTGGGCAAGATGAAGCTGTAGTTGCTGTTTCACGTGCTATTCGAAGAGCTCGTGTTGGTTTAAAGAGTCCAAACCGACCAATTGCAAGTTTTATTTTCTCTGGTCCAACAGGAGTTGGTAAAACAGAACTAACTAAGGCATTAGCAACTTATTTCTTCGGGTCAGAAGAAGCAATGGTTCGTCTGGATATGTCTGAATATATGGAAAGACACACGGTTTCAAAGTTAATCGGTTCACCCCCAGGTTATGTTGGATATAATGAAGGTGGTCAACTTACCGAGGCTGTTCGTAGACGACCATATACCGTTGTATTATTTGATGAGATCGAAAAAGCACACCCTGATGTTTTTAACTTAATGCTACAAATCTTTGAAGATGGTCGTTTAACGGATTCAAAGGGTCGTACAATTGATTTTAAAAATACCCTTTTAATCATGACTTCGAACGTTGGTTCGAAAGTTATTGAGAAAGGTGGTGGCGGTCTAGGTTTTGAACTTTCTGAGGATCAGTCAAGTTCTCATTATAACCGTATCAAATCGTTAGTTAATGAAGAACTAAAGCAATATTTTAGACCTGAGTTCTTAAACCGTTTAGATGAAATTATTGTATTCCGTCAATTAACAAAAGATGAAGTTGCTCAGATTGCGGAAATTATGTTGAAAGAAGTTTTCGAACGTATTTCACTAAAAGGGATTCAACTTGAAGTTACTGATCGCTTTAAAACACGACTGATTGATGAAGGGTATAATCCTAGCTATGGTGCACGTCCACTTCGCCGAGCTGTAATGAGATTATTAGAAGATAGTTTAGCTGAAGAAGTACTTTCAGAAAAAATTAAAGCTGGTGATACGGCGGTTGTTGATGTTGGCGAAGATAATAAGGTTAAAGTTTTACTTGGTGAAAAGTTTGAGGTTCTTCAAGAATCGTAAATAGACGAATTTTAAGTCAAGAATTTGATAATTATTTTATGTTCAATAAAAAACCTATTCTTAGATTAGTAAATCTAAGAATAGGTTTTTTATTGCATTTTAAGCAACCGCCTGAAGACGGGCTTTAGCTTTTCTTAATTCAATTGTGGCTTCAATTTTTTCTTTTTTAGTTGTTGCTTCATCAACTAATAAAGTAACCTTTTCAAGTTCTTCTTGAGCAGTTGCTAACTCAATTGTACTTCCTTCTTCTGCACCGTTGCACAGAATTGTTACTTTATTGTCTTCAACTTCAGCAAAACCTTCCATTAAAACAATTGACGTCCACCCAGCATCTGACTTTAAGCGCATTACGCCAATATCTAGTGCCGTTAATAGTGGTGCGTGATCTGTTAAGATACCAAGTTGGCCTGTACTACTAGGAAGAATTAATTCTTCGGCCATTGCATCCCAGACAACTTTATCTGGGGTAATTACACGAACATTTAGACTCATGGTTTTATTATCCTTTTAGCTTTTCAGCTTTCTCAATAGCCTCATTAATATCACCTACAAGGTAGAATGATTGCTCTGGTAAATCATCATACTTACCATCTAAAACATCGTTAAACCCTGTAATAGCATCAGCAAGTGCTACGTACTTACCAGGTGAACCTGTAAATACTTCTGCTACGAAGAATGGTTGTGATAAGAAACGCTCAACTTTACGAGCTCGAGCAACAGTCAGACGATCTTCTTCTGAAAGTTCATCTAAACCTAGAATTGCAATAATATCCTGAAGCTCTTTGTAACGCTGTAATGTTTCCTTAATACGCTGTGCTGTATCGTAGTGTAGATCTCCGACGATTTCAGGTTGAAGCATTGTTGATGTTGAATCTAGAGGATCTACCGCTGGGTAAATTCCTTTTGATGCTAAACCACGTGAAAGTACAGTTGTTGCGTCTAAGTGAGCAAATGTTGTTGCTGGAGCAGGATCTGTTAGATCATCTGCTGGTACATAAACGGCTTGGATTGAAGTAATAGAACCTTCCTTTGTTGAAGTAATACGCTCTTGTAGAACACCCATCTCTGTAGATAGCGTTGGTTGGTATCCTACAGCTGAAGGCATACGTCCAAGAAGTGCTGATACTTCAGAACCTGCTTGTACAAAACGGAAAATGTTATCGATGAATAGTAATACGTCTTGCTTGTTTACATCACGGAAGTACTCCGCCATTGTTAAAGCTGTTAAACCAACACGCATTCTTGCACCTGGAGGTTCGTTCATTTGACCATAAACTAGAGCAACCTTAGAATCCTCTAACTTATTTTCGTTAATAACACCAGATTCCTTCATCTCACAGTAAAGGTCGTTACCTTCTCTTGTACGCTCACCAACACCACCGAATACAGAAACACCACCGTGTGCTTTTGCGATGTTGTTAATTAGTTCCATAATAAGTACTGTTTTACCTACACCAGCACCACCAAATAGACCAATCTTACCACCACGTCTGTAAGGAGCTAGAATATCTACAACTTTAATTCCAGTTTCGAAAATTGCTGGCTTTGTATCTAGATCGTCAAACGCAGGAGATGGACGGTGAATAGGTAATCCTGAAGGTGCATCACAATCACCTAGTTCATCTACAGGTACACCTAGAACGTTAAAGATACGACCTAAAGTTTTTGTACCAACAGGAACAGTAATTGGAGCTCCAGTATCAGCAACGCTTGCACCACGCTTTAAACCATCAGTTGATGTCATCGAAACGGCACGAACTTTGTTGTTACCAAGAAGTTGTTGAACCTCACAAGTAATACCTTCGCCATCTTCAGTTGTAATAACTAAGGCATTGTAAATCTTTGGAAGTTCACCACCTGGAAACTCAATATCTAGTACAGGACCGATGATTTGTGATATAAAACCTGTTTTTGAAGCAGTATTTACCATGATAATAATTTAAGAATTGTTCAAATTAAGTGAATAGACACAATTTCAAAAAACCGAAAAGTTAAAATTTTCGGTTTTTATTTGTATTTATTTAAAAGTCCTATTATGGCTTATCTAAATCCAACTGATGCTTGCCAAACGAATGCAAGTAAAAGAAAAAATACTGGGATTGCTGGCATAACGTCAACGATAGGACGGAATGCTGTGTATGGTTCAGGTAAAGCGGATAGTAAAAAACTCATATCCATTGATAATTAACCTCGCTAGTATTAAAAAAACTCTACGTAGATTATATAACAATTTAGTTTAAAGAACTTGTTAAAATTTTATTAAAAAGTGTTATAAAATAACGTTAAGAGAATTATTCTTACAAATTTTATGTTTGTAATATAATAATTTTAATATTGTATATCAAACGTTAAAGGATTTTAAACTTCGCATGGTCGGAATCGTTCAAGTATTTGTTCTTCTTCTTATATTAGTATCCTTTGCACTGGTAGTAGCAGTACCTGTTATTCTAGCAACACCAGGAGAATGGGAAAAGTCTCAAGGTATTGTTTGGAGTGGGGCTGGACTATGGTCTGCACTAGTTATTCTAACAGGTATTTTCAACGTTGTACCTGCGTAATCGAATAAATAAGACCTAAGTAATAGTAAAGGACCCATTATAAATTTTTATAATGGGTCCTTTACGTTCTAATACTACTAATTAAATTCTTCTTTATTTCACAAAACCCAGTTTAGAAAATATCTTATAAAGAACAGACAACAGTTGCACGGGTTTAGCCCGTGTAAGGAGCTAAGGCGCCAGTAAGCAGCGTAGGGATGGGTCGACTACAGATGTTATAAATCAAGTGTAGTGTAGTTAACCTAACGGGAAAATGGTAATATTGAGTTTATTTGGTTTCTAACTGCGACAAAATACAAAATTTAGGGCCTTATAAAATAAGAACAACTAAGATCTCGAGAAAACTGTTAGGATAAATATTTATAATCTCCCCAGGTAGGATTTGAACCTACGACAAACCGGTTAACAGCCGATCGCTCTACCCCTGAGCTACTGAGGATTACTAAACATAGTATAAACCAAATTTTTTGCTTTTGTCTAGTCCTCTTCTTTTACTTAATTAACGGAATCACATGGATATAGGGCAAATGGTAACATTAGTTGCTCATGTTATACCAAATTCCTCCTAAAAATTTTTATGAAAAGAGCAACTAATTTGCTTTTAGTATTAAGTAGCATAAATAAGCGGGTGACGCGATTCGAACGCGCGACATCAACCTTGGCAAGGTTGCGCTCTACCCCTGAGCTACACCCGCTGTGTACAAGTTATATTGTATCATACAAGACCTATTTTTAACAATACATCAAATTAGAAATTATTACTCATGGGCAATATTGAGTATCAGATTTTTAAAGTAAAAATTTCCTAAATAAAAAAGCATTTTTAGATGTTTCAGACTATAATCTTTATAACAGAATTGTAATGATAATAATGACTATTAGGTCATTCAAACTACACTGTAACAAACGTAAGAAAGTCAAAGATTTTTCTATAGGAGGAATAAACAAATGGCACTACCTTGGTATCGTGTACATACTGTAGTCCTAAACGACCCTGGTCGATTAATTGCTGTTCACCTAATGCATACAGCATTAGTTGCAGGTTGGGCTGGTTCAATGGCACTCTATGAACTAGCTGTTTTCGACCCATCAGATCCTGTGTTAAACCCAATGTGGAGACAAGGAATGTTTGTAATGCCATTTATGGCACGTCTTGGTGTAACTGATTCTTGGGGTGGTTGGAGTATCACTGGAGAATCTGTTTCAAATCCTGGTATTTGGAGTTTTGAAGGTGTTGCACTAACACACATTGTCCTTTCAGGAATGTGTTTCTTAGCTGCTATTTGGCACTGGGTTTACTGGGATTTAGAACTTTTTAGAGATCCACGTACTGGTGAGCCTGCATTAGACCTACCAAAGATTTTTGGAATTCACTTATTCCTATCAAGTCTACTATGTTTTGGTTTTGGTGCATTCCACGTAACAGGTACTTTTGGTCCTGGAATCTGGGTTTCAGATGCTTATGGTGTAACAGGTCGAGTTCAGGCTGTAGCACCGGCTTGGGGTGCAGAAGGTTTCAACCCATTTAACCCGGGTGGTATCGCTTCTCACCACATTGCAGCAGGTATCTTAGGTATCTTAGCAGGTGTTTTCCACTTAACAATTCGTCCCCCTCAGCGTTTATACAGAGCGCTTAGAATGGGTAACATTGAAACAGTACTATCTAGTAGTATTTCAGCAGTTTTCTTTGCCGCTTTTGTAACTTCAGGTACAATGTGGTATGGTGCTGCAGCTACACCAATTGAACTTTTTGGTCCAACTCGTTATCAGTGGGATAGTGGTTATTTCCAACAGGAGATTGAGAGACGTGTAGAAACTTCACTTAGTGAAGGGCTATCATTAAGCCAAGCTTGGTCAAGAATTCCTGATAAGCTTGCTTTCTATGACTACATCGGTAATAACCCAGCAAAGGGTGGTTTATTCCGTGCGGGTCCTATGAACAAAGGTGATGGTATTGCAGAAGCTTGGTTAGGTCACCCAGTTTTCCAGGATAAAGAAGGTCGAGAGTTAACTGTACGTAGAATGCCAGCATTCTTCGAGACTTTCCCAGTAATCCTGGTAGATAAGGATGGTATTGTTCGAGCAGATATTCCATTCAGACGAGCGGAATCAAAGTATAGTATTGAGCAAGTTGGTGTAAGTTGTAACTTCTATGGCGGTAAGCTAAATGGTCAAGTATTTACTGACGCTCCAACAGTTAAGAAGTATGCTAGAAAAGCTCAACTAGGGGAAGTTTTTGAGTTTGATAGAACAACGTTAGAGTCAGACGGTGTATTTAGAAGTAGCCCTCGTGGTTGGTATACATTTGGACACGCTAACTTTGCACTATTATTCTTCCTAGGTCACCTATGGCATGGTGGACGTACTCTATTCAGAGACGTTTTCGCTGGTATTGGTACAGAAGTACTGGAGCAAGTAGAATTTGGTGCCTTCCAGAAACTTGGTGACAAGAGTACTAAAAAACAAGGTATTGTTTAATACAAAGTTTAAAGTTAATTTATTATTAGTTAATTAAGTCAAAATGGAAGCATTAGTTTATACTTTCCTCTTAATCGGAACTCTAGTTGTTATCTTCTTTGCGATTTTCTTTAGAGATCCACCTAGAATTGTTAAAAAATAGCCTATTTAAAAATAGGATTATTTAAAATAGAAAAATCATTCGTTATTTAAATTAACGAATGATTTTTCTCATATTAGTTTTTTAGTCTTCGTGTTCCTCAAAAGGATCTCTAAGTTCCTTTGATACGGGTCCAAATGCAGTATATACAGAATAACCTGTAATACCTAAAAGAAGACCAGAGATAAAAATACTCAGAATAGTTGCGGTTTCCATATATAAGTTAGCTGTTCGACAAAATGTAAGAAAAAAGCAAAAATCTGCCTATAATATATATTATGAGTCAGATTATCCGTTTCTACTATTAATTTCTTTTTAAGTTTATGGCATTAAGAACAAGACTAGGTGAAATTTTAAGACCACTTAACTCAGAATATGGTAAGGTAGCACCCGGTTGGGGTACTACACCAGTAATGGGTGTTTTTATGGGACTATTTCTAGTATTTTTAGTTATCATCCTACAAATTTACAACTCATCAATTATCTTAGAAAATGTTGATGTAGATTGGGTGACTGTTAGTTAAATTGAACGGTCCTATTTATAAATGTTGCATGAACTAGTAATTAGCAAATGCAGACATCTGAAGTAATAGTTTTTCCTTTTTTTGTAAAAACTATTACTTTCAGATTAATCTTAGAATTAAGAATTTATATATAACGTAAAATTTCAATTAATTCGTTTGTAATATAACGGAACCTTTAGTATAATTATTTTATACATAACGCGGACGTGGCGAAATTGGTAGACGCACTAGATTTAGGTTCTAGCGAGTACCCCTCATGAGAGTTCGAGTCTCTCCGTCCGCATTTTTTAATTTTTTGCTTGTACTTATTAACTAAATTTTTAAGTTTTTAGGTAAAAATATCTTTTGTTAAGTACTTTTTATTTAAAATGTACTAATAATTAGCCATCCTACGTTATTCAATTCCATAATATTTAGACTAGATAAGATTTTTTCGTTAAGGTACAAAGTTTTTATAATATTCAGTTACTAGTTAAGAGAACTTACTCCATATTCATTAGCAATTAATGGGGCGTTACTGGGTAAAAGTTCTTTAGATTCAAGACCTACCAAAGATACTTTTTCCTCTAGGTTAACAGACAATTTGACGAGATTTCGTAGTTTCATATAAGTATCTCCTTTTTTAAAGGGTAAGTGATAACTTCGTTTTACTCGTCATCTAATAGCTCGGCGGATTCGGGTTTATATTCCAAACCAAGACCCACTAACAAGGTTTAAAACTTCATGGATTCATTCCATACTGCCTTATTGACCTCTTTTTGGGTTCACCAGTAGATTGTTAAAAGTATATTTTCTTATTAAGTAACAGAAAGTTTATCACGAAAGTAAAAAGCTACCCAAAAAATATATTGTTTTTAATTTGGGTAGCGATGATAGTATTTGCAACTTTAAAAAATTCAGGAGACTTTTTAAAAATCTTAGAATAATTTAATATTAAACTTATGTTAAAGTTTATAAGTTGCCACGCTTAAAATAAAGAAGAAAAATAATCGCAGGACCTGATAAAAGAACAGCGCCTAGTGATAATAGTTGGGCAATAACATTCCAGTTAATCATATTAATGAAGACCTAGTAATTGAAAATTATATTTTAATAAGTTAAGCCTAAGCTACGTGTTGTTTCACTACCTAGGTAGACACGAACACTTAAGAAATCGGTTGGACAAGCTGTTTCACAACGTTTACACCCAATACAATCCTCTGCACGGGGAGCAGAAGCGATTTGTCCGGCTTTACAACCATCCCAAGGTACCATTTCTAGTACGTCACAAGGACAGGCACGAACACATTGAGTACATCCAATACAAGTATCATAAACTCTTACACTGTGTGACATATTGTTTTGGTTATCTAAAGATAATGTTTTCTTGTATTACACTCTTATTTTAAATTATAACTAAAACTCTCCAATATAACTAATTTTTTAAAGAAATAATTTGGCCCGTATTTTTAGAAAATTTTAACCGTGGGGGTAAAGGGACTTGAACCCTTACGACTAATTAGTCAACAGATTTTAAGTCTGTTGTGTCTACCATTCCACCATACCCCCATTAATTGCAGATTAAGGCGACACCCAGATTCGAACTGGGGATAGAGGATTTGCAATCCACTGCCTTACCACTTGGCCATATCGCCTTACTACGTACCTTTACTGCTATATATTTATACTAATCTACTAGAGAGAGTTTTGCAATGTACTAATTTCGTATTCCAGCATATTTCTAACTTTAATACGAATTTAACCATTGTCCGACTTTAAAAACCTAAATTATCTAGTTGTGAGGATTAATTAAAGATATTGTCTTCCGTTTTAAAACCGGAATCAATTTGGATTAATCTGGCATAGAAATTGTGTTTATTTATTATTGGGTATACAGCTAAAATTTTATTTATCTTTGGGTCAGGGGTAAATAAAAATATTAAGCACACTACCCATCGCGTACTCATTAGGGTATAATACCTGTAAGAACTTTAGATTCTTCCACGCGGGTATAGTTTAGTGGTAGAACCTTAGCCTTCCAAGCTAATGATGGGGGTTCGATTCCCCCTACCCGCTTTTATAAGTATTGGATTAAATAAATCACAATTTTAAACTAAATGAAAAAATATACAAAATTCAAATTAATTCTAGTACGAAAGCATGTAAAAAGTACTAAATAGGTTATATAATTTAAGCAAGTAGCTTTTTTAAAAGTATTTGGTAGAATTTAGTTAATTCGTTTAAATAATACTCGAATGAATTGGTTTTATCTAAAAATAATTTTTACTAGATCTCTAGTAAAAAAAAACAGATTAACTTAAATAATTAATAGGAGAATAAGTTGTGTCAGGTGGTTCAACAGGAGAAAGACCTTTTACGGATATTTTAACTAGTGTTCGTTATTGGATTATTCACAGCATCACTATCCCAGCACTTTTCGTTGCAGGTTTCCTTTTCGTTAGTACGGGACTAGCTTATGATGCTTTTGGTACTCCACGCCCTAACGAGTACTTTACTCAAGATCGTCAGCAAATTCCTCTAGTTAACGATCGTTTCAGTGCAAAGCAAGAGCTGGAAGATTTAACAAAAGGATTATAAAATACAAGTTTTATTTCAATGATAAATACAAATCAGCCAGTAGCATACCCTATTTTTACTTTTCGTTGGCTTACAATACATGCTTTAGCAGTACCAACGGTATTTTTCCTTGGTGCAATAACATCAATGCAATTTATTCAGAGATAGGAGATTTATAATGAGTGCACCAAACCCTAATAAACAACCTGTAGAGTTAAACCGTACATCACTGTACTGGGGTTTACTTTTATTCTTCGTTTTAGCAGTACTTTTCTCAAGTTACTTCTTTAACTAGAAAAAGCGGTTGAACAATTTGTTCCCTTTACATATCTTTTTTTTAATTTAAACAATATGAGTGATATCGGCAGAATACCTCTTTGGATGGTGGCTACCGTTGGCGGTGTTGCCGCTTTAGGTTTATTAACGCTTTTTTTCTTCGGCGCATATTCTGGTCTGGGTTCATCTTTATAAAAAAAGTTTAGAACCAGAAGAAAATCAGGTTTCCGAAATTTTTAAAAAATTCGGAAACCTTGTAAAGTAAATAAACGGTACCCATTAAAATAAGCCAGAATATTAGCATATATTATAATAAGACCACAAGTAAAAATAAAAAATAACAACTAGGTAATGGTAAATTTTTAATTTCTGGAGATTTTTTGTCTATTAAGTGAATATATCATAGGAAGAATTTTAATTTAATTTTCTAATTTGGGTAAAAACGCCACCACACCCTCCCTACAATAATTTTGGTATTTCTCGATCTGGATTGGGCAAAGGATATGTTTTGTAAAATACTTCTTCCAACTTACGTTTAGTTTTAATGCCATATTTAAAATTGACTTTTCTAAACCTGTTTGAAAATCTCTATTACGAATAATAGCAATCTTTTTTTGCTAAAATTCAACACCACTTCCTGTCATATTACGCGATTAGGTCAATTCTACTATTTTAGTACCCCCAGGGGAATTCGAATCCCCGTTACTTCCGTGAAAGGGAAATGTCCTAGGCCTCTAGACGATGGGGGCAGTACTATTTACATATATTATATTATAATGCCTGCGGTTAAATGTCAAGACTTTTATCAGATCAATTTATATTTCCTTTAGATGTATTAAGAAACATTTCTAATATCTCTTCTTTAAAGATTTTAGTTGCATTCGAATGATACCGTTTTGGATTAACCACAATCGATAAAGTTCTTTTAATAGTTATACCTTCAATCTTTGCCCAATGTAGAATACCTAGTTCCAATTCTTTTGAGATTGCTGAAACAGAAACAAAAGCGGCACCTAATCCCGAGTGAACAGCATTTTTAATTGCTTCAATCGAATTTAATTCCATTTCAATTTTAAAATAACTACTATCTATTCCGTTTTGTGTTAGAGTACTTTCAATAACATTACGAATAGTTGATTGTGTATTTAAAGCAATAAAACGTAATCGATATAAATCTTCCTTTTGAATGCATTTTAAAGAAGAAAATGGGTGTGCTGTAGGAATAATAAGGGCGAGTTCATCTTCAGCATAGGGGGTTAATTCTAGATCTTTTTTAAGCTCTTGGGGAACTTCACCCCCAACAATTGCTAGATCAATACGACCGGTAGCGACCCCCCATGCAATTTTTCTTGTAGAATGTACTTGTAATTCAATTTCTATTTGAGGGTATTTATGTCTAAATAGACCGATTAAGCGTGGCATTAAATAAGTACCTGTTGTTTGGCTAGCGCCGATAACTAATGCTCCCGATTGTAGAGTATTTAATTCATCTAATGCTAAACAAGTTTCCTCACAAAGGTTTAATATTCGTTCACAATATTTTATTAATAACTTTCCAGTCTCAGTTAAATAAGCTTTTCGTTTATCGCGATAAAAGAGTGGTTTATTGATTTGTTTTTCTAAATTTTGGACCTGAAGACTGACTGCTGGTTGCGAAATATATAATTTTTCGGCAGCTCTTTTAAAGCTCCCTTCATTAGATATTGCATGTAAAATTTTTAGTTGGTCGAGAGTAAATGGTAGATCGGACATAGACTTGCAAAGGTACTTTATTTCATAAAAACTTAATTAATAGAAAAAATTAATATCGGTGTACTTTAAAAGGTAACTAAGTATCGAGACAAAAATTCTATTTTAGTACAGACTAATTATGTAAAAGATGTATAATAGTATTCAAATAAAAAAATTATATTCGTAAAAAACATCTTATTTTTATGGCAGATACTAGACTTCTAGTTGTTTTATTTCCACTATTAGCGGCTGCTTCTTGGGCATTATTTAATATTGGTCGAGTTGCATTACAGCAGTTAAAGCGAATGTCTTAACCAAAGAGGTTAATTGCGAACCATGGAAAGTTTTCCACAGCGAACAAAAAAGGACCACACTAATTAATTTAGTTATTTAGGTGGTCCTTATTTTTTTTTATAAAAATTAAAATACCTTATGTATTTTCTGAGCGCTTAATTAAATTTTTAATAATTCGCTTAACTGGGTTTTTAAAGGTTGTTGTGGATAAATCAAGGAATGTAACCTCTTCGCCAAGTAGTCTCTTTGCTGTATTATCAAACGCGGTTCTTGGTAAACAGTTTTTAGTATCTAAGACTATTGGTTCACCCCGATTCGAAGCTATGATAATTTTTTCACTATCTGGGATTACTCCTAGTAAAGGAATACCGAGAATGTTTTTAACATCGTCAATGGACATCATATCATCATTTTGAACCATATTAGGTCTTATCCGATTGATAATTAAATGGATTTTGTTAATGCTTTTTGACATTAATAATCCAATTACACGGTCAGCATCCCTAATAGAAGGTACTTCAGGTGTAACAACTACGACAGCCTCAGTAGCACACTCAATTGCATTTAAGAACCCGCTGTCAATTCCGGCAGGGCTATCAATTAAAATATACTCAAAATCTTCCTCAAGCCTTTCAATTAGACTTTTCACTTCGGTGCCAGTAATTGTTGTTTTTGTTTGAGTAGACGATAGGGGAAAAAAGGATAAATTTTGTTGCCGTTTATCTTGTATCAGGGCTTGCTTCAATTGGCAGGTTTCGTTCAGAACGTCTAGACCTGTATAAATAATACGATTTTCAAGACCTAACAAAAGATCCAGATTCCGCAAACCTACATCAGCGTCAATGAGTAATGTTCGATATCCAAAACGAGCAAGTGACATTCCAATATTAGACGTTGTAGTTGTTTTACCTACGCCACCTTTACCAGAAGTTATTACTATCACACGGGCCATACTTTAAAGCGACTTTATTATAATCTATGGTATAAATATTACTAAAGGTTAAATAACTTTTTGAGAGATGTTTCTATAATGGAATCAACGAATATATTTTGTTATTTATGCTTAGTATTAATGTACCATAACTTAAACATAAAAAATCTTTAACAAAGTTAAAATTATTGGTCTTTAAAGTGTAATTTTATTTAAGCCATGATATATTATTATCTAGTTGAAACTATTTTTATCTGTTTAGTAAAACTGGTATAAGTTAAGTAAAAACCGTTAATTTAAAAATTAATTAAAATTAAATGACAACTGTTACAAAGAAAGCTGAAAACGAAAGACCTGTTTTTCCTTTTACGGCAATTATTGGGCAAGAAGAAATGAAGCTTGCTTTAATTCTTAATGTAATTGACCCAAGAATTGGTGGTGTAATGATTATGGGGGATCGAGGGACTGGTAAATCTACAACAATTCGAGCTGTTGCTGATCTTTTACCAACTATTAAAGTTGCTGCGGATGATCCATTTAACTCATCAATTAGCGATTTTGAACTTATGAGTGAAAAGGTTAAAACAGCGGTTGAAAACAACGAGGAAATTCCATTTGCTTATAAAAAAGTACCCATGGTAGACCTACCGTTAGGTGCAACGGAAGATAGAGTTTGTGGTACAATTGATATTGAAAAAGCATTAACAGAAGGTATTAAAGCATTTGAGCCAGGTTTATTAGCTAAAGCAAACCGAGGTATTCTTTACGTTGATGAGGTAAATTTATTAGATGACCATTTAGTTGATATTTTACTAGATTCTGCTGCTTCAGGGTGGAACACTGTTGAACGTGAAGGAATTTCAATTAAACACCCTGCAAGATTTATTCTTGTTGGTTCTGGTAACCCTGAGGAAGGGGAGTTAAGACCACAATTATTAGATCGTTTTGGAATGCATGCTGAGATTAGAACAGTTCGTGATCCTGAGACTCGTGTACGTGTTGTTGAAGAGCGTAGTAATTTCGACCAGAATCCTGATGAGTGTTTAGCAGCAAATGCTGAGCAATTAGAACTTTTAAAAGAGCAAATTGTTGCTGCTCAAGAACTTCTTCCAAAGGTCGACATTGATTATGAGCTTAGAGTTAAAATTTCGCAGGTTTGTGGTGGTCTAGACGTAGACGGATTACGTGGAGATATTGTTACGAATAGAGCTGCTAAAGCATATGCTGCATATAATAAGCGAGATAAAGTAACTTTAGAGGATATTGAAAAAGTTATTGTTTTATGTTTACGACACCGTTTAAGAAAAGATCCTTTAGAGTCAATTGACTCCGGTGATAAAGTTGGTACAACTTTCGAAGAAGTATTTAAGTAATATAAATAGGCTCAGTAGGATTCGAACCTACATTAGAGACTTAGAAGGTCCCTGTCCTAATCCCTTAGACGATGAGCCCGATAAAACTGTTAGAAAGATAGAAAAAAATCTTTCTAACAGTTTACGTAAATCTAGTTTAGAAACAAACTTGGGCGGTATAGGATTTGAACCTATGACCACCTGCTTGTAAGGCAGGCGCTCTACCACTGAGCTAACCGCCCCTTCACATATAATAATCTATATATTACTTTTTTGTAAACACTAATTAATGATTACATTAATATATTTAACGCATAAATTATGGTAACAGTAACGAATGTTAATTTTAATTCTTACCTAAACCCTACTTCTACTTATACAGGAGAATTGCAGACAGGGTCGAGTTCAAAGAATTCAAAAGCCGTAAATTTCTTTGAATTATTATATTCGTACCCGTCAAAATTTAAAATTAAATGGAATGCTTTAGACGAATTAAAAGAAGATCTATTTCTTCCCTCGAATTATGATGTATTAGAGCATAGTTTCCCTTTTATTGATTATATTGATGATTGGCTTTTTTCGAGTAGCGGGGAAGAAGCACAATCAAATGAGGGGTATAATTTTAAGGATCTTCGCGAAGGGTTTTTAGATAAACAATACTCGTCCAATTTTTACCAGAAACAAACAACAAATATTCAAAAAGCCTTAGCTTCAGTACCAGTCTATGTCATCTTAAATGGTCTAGATGAGATCGTTCTTACTAAACCTCGTAACCTGGAAGGTTCTCAATCTTTTAATAATTCTGTAAAACAGGTTATTTATGATTATTGTGGTGCTTTTGATTCATCTCTTGAGAGAAGACAGCAAGTTGGTTTTTTCTTTACCAATCGTTTAGATGCGGAAAATTACCTTCAAGAAATTGCTAGATCTGATGTAAACGGAACTGAAACTGTAGGGTTATCAATTCATTGTGTTGGTTTAGATTCAGCTTACAATATTACACGAGAACATCACCCAGGAATTGACTTTAGAATTATTCCTGATCTTCAAGAAGTAAAAGACTTACTAACAAAAAATATTAGTAAATCCTCTATTATAGTTGAAGATGAGCAACAACAATTACGTTTCCGAAGACGGAGTGTAAACTTAATCTCACCATTAGGTGAATTAGGTCGTTTACTATCCCCAAGTTCATCTTTTTTACAAAGGGATGAATATTTTAAAGGTGTTCCTATTTATATTGTTCAAACAACTAATACCCCTACAAATATTGCTGTGAATCAATATTTTAATTTGCTGGGTTTAATAGATGTAACTTATGGAAGATTTATTCAGACTTTTGACTCTTTATTAGGTTGCGGACATAATTGGGTAATGCAAGGTTCATTAAAAGATGTAGGTTATTCAGATCAAGTTACAAATTATGTGTTCTTTAGTGAAAAAAGTGCAGAGCAATTTGTAAAGAAGAATGGGAATTCTATTATCCGTTATCCTGGTAGTCGAACATCAAATGCTGAATCTTTAGTCCGAAAGCCTAAAATCTATGTTTATAACTTTGAAGATTTTGTTGAGCTTTGGGAAGAGAAAATCCTAGCAGATAAGAATTTAGTAGAAAATAACTTGTCAAAAACTATTTTTAACGCTAAGCAAACATTATTTATTCCTCCAGAATTTAGTTATAGGGAAGCACAAAACTTTTTTGAAAGTAGTGATTCTAATGCAATTACTCGAACAACTAAGCAAGTTCTTCAAACTATTAGTGTAAAATCTAAAGTTTTAACAAGTTTTGTTGGCATACTTTTTAGTGTGGGTTACAATTAAGAAATTTTTATGCCATTTGACAAACTAAGTCGACGTTTTATATTATCTAAGAATAGGGGCTGTTCCGGATTCGACATTTAAAATTTTAGTTATTATACAAAATTGCTTATAAAGTTAATTAAAAATATATAAATGCAAACAACATTTTATCTTTTAGTACAAGAGCTTTAACTCTAACAGCGACTTCAAAACTTGCTTTAGCATAACTTTCTTGAATTACCCGCCAATATCCCCTTTCAATTTTGGTGGGATTTTTTTTATAAGGGACTCTTATAGTTAGTATTTTGCTATAAGTTTAGAAAATAAAATACGAAATTTGTTTTAAAATGCGTTGGAAAGTAGCGTTAAAGTTTAAATGGACGTGGGTTCAAGTCCCACCAGCTCCACAAAAACTCGCATCTATAGCCAAGTGGCCGAAGGCATCGGACTCATAATCCGCTTCTCATAGAGACATCGCTGGTTCGAATCCAGCTGGATGCATGTATAATACTGGACTTTTTATTTTAAAGGTACAGAATGAAGAACTTTTACCGCGTTTAAGAAAAACTAAAACCACATATAAATACAGCTTTAGTTTAATATGAAATTATATTTCTAGAAATAATATCGGGATGACAGGATTTGAACCTGCGACACCCTGCTCCCAAGGCAGATGCGCTACCAAGCTGCGCTACATCCCGTTTTTAGCTTACATAAAAGAATACAATAAGATGGGAAAAAAGTAAAACATAGATTCGATATTTTAATTTATCGAACCTATGTTTTACTTAAGTCGTTTAATTTTCAATTAATCTAAAAGTTAATCTTTTTAAAAGATCGGATAATTTTAACTAAACTTACCTGTAGTTGAAGCAATTACAAATGGTGCATAAGTAAATATGTAACCAATTGCGAAGTGAGCTAAACCAACAAGTCGTGCTTGAACGATTGATAAAGCAATTGGCTTATCTTTCCAACGAACAAGGTTCGCGATTGGAGTACGCTCATGAGCCCAAACCAGCGTTTCAATAAGCTCTTGCCAATAACCACGCCATGAAATTAGGAACATGAAACCTGTCGCCCAAATTAGGTGACCAAATAAGAACATCCAAGCCCAAACAGCTTGTGCATTCATACCAAATGCATTATAACCGTTAATAAGTGGCGATGAGTTTAGCCATAAATAATCACGTAACCAACCCATAATATAAGTTGATGACTCATTAAATGCAGCTGCGTTACCACCCCAAATTGTCATATGTTTCCAGTGCCAGTAGAATGTTACCCAACCAATAGTGTTTAACATCCAGAACATAGCTAGATAGAAGGCATCCCAAGCTGAGATATCACACGTACCACCTCGACCTGGACCATCACATGGGAAACTGTAACCGAAATCTTTTTTATCCGGCATTAGTTTCGAACCACGAGCATCTAGGGCACCTTTAACAAGGATTAATGTAGTTGTGTGAAGACCTAAAGCAATAGCATGGTGTACTAAGAAATCACCAGGTCCAATCGTTAAGAATAACGAGTTCTTACCTGAGTTAATAGCTTCAATCCAACCAGGTAGCCAAATCTTACTACTAGCAACACTTGCGGCACTTGTTGATGATGATAATAAAACATCAAAACCATAAACCGCTTTACCAGAAGCTGCTTGAATAAATTGTGCAAACACTGGCTCGAATAAAATCTGCTTCTCTGGTGTACCAAAGGCTACACAAGTATCATTGTGAATGTATAAGCCAAGAGTGTGGAAACCAAGGAATAGAGATACCCAACTTAAGTGTGAAATAATAGCTTCTTTGTGTTGAAGCATTCTAGCAAGAACGTTGTCCTTGTTAACTTCAGGATCGTAATCACGTACAAAGAAAATGGCACCGTGTGCAAAAGCACCAACCATAAGGAAACCAGCAATATACTGGTGGTGTGTATAAAGAGCAGCTTGCGTAACATAATCTTTTGCCATGAAGGCATACGAAGGAAGTGCATACATGTGCTGTGCAACTAGTGAAGTTGCAACACCGATTGATGCTAGAGCTAATCCTAGTTGCATATGTAGACTATCTGTAATTGTTTCAAATAGTCCACGGTGACCGGCCCCTAGACGTCCTCTAGGTGGTACGTGTGCATCTAAAATCTCTTTCATACTGTGACCAATACCCCAGTTTGTACGGTACATGTGACCTGCAAAGATGAATACAATTGCAATTGCAAGGTGATGGTGTGCAATATCCGTTAGCCACATTGACTGTGTCTGTGGGTGGAACCCACCAAGGAATGTTAAAATTGCAGTACCAGCACCTTCTGTTGTACCAAAGATGTGCTTCGCAGTATCTGGGTTCTCTGCATATACACCCCAGTTTCCCGTGAAGAATGGTGTTAATCCTTCAGGATGTGGAAGTGTACTAGTAAAGTTATCCCAACGGATATGTTGACCACGAGATTCAGGTATTGCAACGTGAATTAAGTGTCCTGACCAAGCAAGGGAACTTACACCAAAAAGACCTGATAAGTGGTGGTTTAATCGAGATTCGTTATTTTTGAACCAAGCTAATCCAGGACGGAACTTCGGTTGTAAATGTAACCAACCTGCAAATAGAAGCGTAGTTGCTAAAAGGAGTAGTCCTAAAGCACCAAAATATAAATCCGTATTTGAACGCATACCAATTGTGTACCACCAGTGGTATACACCAGAAGTCGCAATGTTTACTGGGTAAGATACACCACCTCGGGTAAAAGCTTTAATTGCTGATTGCCCAAAATGAGGATCCCAAATTGCATGTGCAATAGGCTTCACCTTTAATGGGTTTAAAACCCATTGCTGGAAGTTACCTTGCCATGCTACATGGAATAAGTTACCTGATGTCCATAAAAAAATTATCGCCAGGTGACCGAAATGTGAAGCAAAAATCTTTTGATAAAGACTTTCTTCTGTCATTTCGTCATGGCTTTCGAGATCGTGAGCAGTTGCTATACCGTACCAGATTCTTCTAGTAGCGGGATCTTGTGCAAGTGCTTGACTAAACTTAGGAAATTTAGTAGCCATAAAATTTTATTTGTTTTTTTTAATTAACCCACAGATATAATTCTTGCATGGAAGAATGACCATGTTGTACCAATACCTCCTAGAAGGTAGTGAGCTAAACCAACAGCACGACCTTGTGTAATACTTAGTGCACGCGGTTGAATAGTAGGTGCTAGTTTCAGTTTGTTGTGAGCCCATACAATTGATTCAATAAGCTCTTGCCAATAACCACGACCACTGAATAAGAACATTAAGCTAAATGCCCAAATAAAGTGTGCCCCTAGGAAAATAAGACCGTAGGCAGATGTCGCAGCACCATAAGATTGAATTACTTGCGAAGCTTGTGACCATAAGAAGTCACGTAACCAACCATTGACTGTAACAGCACTGGTAGCAAAGTTACCACCTGTAATGTGTGTGATCTTTCCAGAACTTGCAATAGTACCCCAAACGTCTGACTGCATTTTCCAACTGAAGTGGAAAAGTACTACAGAAATACAGTTGTACATCCAGAAAAGTCCTAAGAATACGTGATCCCAAGCCGAAACTTGACATGTACCACCACGACCAGGCCCATCACAAGGGAAACGGAAACCTAAGTTCGCTTTATCTGGGATTAAACGTGAACTACGAGCAAATAGTGTACCCTTAAGTAGGATTAACACTGTTACGTGAATAGTAAAAGCGTGAATGTGGTGAACCATAAAATCAGCCGTACCTAATTGAATAGGCATCATAGCAATTTTTCCATTCACTGCAACTACGTCTCCACCAAACGCGTAGCTTGAAGTAGCTAAAGCATTAGGTGCTGTATTTCCTGGAGCTAAAGTATGGATTGATTGAATCCACTTAGCAAAAATAGGTTGTAGTTGAATTGCTTTATCCGAGAACGTATCTTGCGGTCTTCCTAAGGCACGCATTGTATCATTGTGAACATATAGTCCAAAACTGTGTGTTCCAAGGAAAATACAAACCCAATTTAAGTGTGAAATAATTGCGTCACGGTGACGTAATACTCGATCTAATAGGTTATTGTATGATTGAACAGGACTGTAATCACGAACCATAAAAATAGAAGCGTGTGCCCCAGCACCAACAACACAGAAACCACCAATCCACATGTGGTGAGTGAATATACAAAGCTGAGTTGCATAATCAATACCAATATATGGGTAAGGTGGCATCGCATACATGTGGTGCGCTACGATAATACTAAGTGATCCCATCATCGCTAGGTTAATTGCTAGCTGAGCATGCCAAGAAGTTGTTAGAATTTCGTAAAGACCTTTGTGCCCTTCACCAGTTAGTGGTCCTTTGTGCGCTTCTAAAATTTCTTTCATACTGTGACCAATGCCCCAGTTTGTACGGTACATGTGACCGGCAAAGATGAATAACACTGCAAGAGCTAAATGGTGGTGAGCTGTATCACTTAACCAAAGACTTCCTGTAATTGGGTTTAAACCACCTTTGAAAGTTAAGAAATCCGAATATTCACTCCAGTTAAGACTAAAGAATGGAAGTAAACCCTTCTTAAAACTTGGGTAAAGTTGACCCATTAACTCCTGGTTAAATAGAAGCTCGTGAGGTAACGGAATTTCTTGTGGTGCTACACCAGCATCTAGAAGTTTGTTTACCGGTAAACTAATATGAATTTGATGTCCTGACCATGATAAACAACCTAGGCCTAATAAACCGGCTAGGTGGTGGTTCATCATAGATTCAACATTCTGGAACCACTCTAGTTTAGGTGCTGCTTTATGGTAGTGGAACCAGCCAGCAAAAACCATAGCTGCTGACATTAGTAAACCACCGATCGCAGTCCAGTAAAGTTCTGTTTCGTTTGTGATTCCTGAAGCACGCCACATTTGGAAAAAACCAGATGTAATTTGAACACCTGAGAATCCACCACCAACGTCTCCATTTAGAATCTCTTGGCCTACAATAGGCCAAACTACCTGGGCGCTTGGTTTAATTGTCGTAGGACTACTTAACCATGCAGAATAGTTTGAGAAACGTGCACCGTGGAAATACATTCCACTTATCCATAAGAAAATTAATGATAGTTGACCAAAGTGGGCACTAAAAATTTTTCTTGAAATATCTTCTAATGAATTAGTTTGACTATCAAAGTCGTGAGCATCAGCGTGTAGGTTCCAAATCCAAGTAGTCGTCTTTGGTCCTTTAGCTAATGTTCTGGAAAAATGTCCAGGTTGTGCCCACTTTTCAAAAGAAGTGGCAACTGGATTTGTATCCACAACAACTTTAACTTTAGTCGCCTCTAATTCTTTCGAGCTAATTTTCATTTTTACTCTCCCTTTATGAGACTTACAAATACGAAATCTTTAAATCGCTTTTCTGTATAAAAAAATCTAAAATAATAAATAAAATAACAAACCTTAAAACTAGACTTTAAACGAATATAAATCTTTCTATATATATTTTACAGCAAATAAAACAACTTTATTGAATTTATTCGGTAAAAAGTTTTTTTTTATTTTAAGAAGTCTCCATGAGAGTAATATGTAACTACTTTTTTTATAATAAATGTTCACTAAAAGGTATTTGAATAATCCTAATGTAGTAAAAATAAAAAAGGCATTTTTTAGACAAAAAACTTAATTTGTCTAAAAAATGCCTTTAATTAGTTGTAATTAATAATTACATTGCTTTCGCATCAGCGATAGCTTTCTTTAGAGTTTCTTCACTTTCAGGAGAAAGTTTCTGCTCACTCTTAATTGTTGTAAGAAGTGTTGGAACAGAACTCTTAAGGTAACCACGTAGCTTAGCAACAAATGCTTTAACTCCATCTACAGGAACATCATCTAGGAAACCGTTAATACCAGTATAGATAATAACTACTTGCTCTTCTACAGGAATTGGTGCGTTTTGAGCTTGCTTTAACATTTCTCTTAGTCTTTGACCACGCGCTAATTCATTCTGTGTAGCTTGATCTAGATCTGAAGCGAATTGTGAGAAAGCTTCTAGCTCAGCAAATTGCGCTAATTCTAGCTTAAGCTTACCAGCTACTTGCTTCATCGCTTTAATCTGAGCAGCAGAACCTACTCGAGATACAGAGATACCAACGTTAATAGCTGGACGAATACCTGCGTTGAATAGGTCACCAGATAGGAAAATTTGCCCATCCGTAATACTAATAACATTAGTTGGGATATAAGCAGCTACGTCGCCTGCCTGAGTCTCAATAATAGGAAGAGCAGTCATACTTCCACCACCTAAGCTGTCACTTAGTTTCGCCGCACGCTCTAATAAACGTGAGTGAAGGTAGAATACATCTCCAGGATAAGCTTCACGTCCTGGTGGACGACGAAGAAGTAGTGACATTTGACGGTATGCCGATGCTTGCTTCGTTAAGTCATCATAAATAACAAGTGTAGCTTTTCCGTTGTACATGAAGTACTCAGCTAGGGCTGCACCAGTATAAGGAGCAATGTATTGAAGTGTTGCTGGATCATCAGCATTTGCTGCTACAACGATTGTATAAGCACCAGCACCTCTTTCTTCAATTGAAGTACATACTGCTGCTACAGATGAAGCCTTCTGACCGATTGCTACGTAAACACAAATAACATCTTCACCTTTTTGGTTTAGAATTGTATCAATTGCTACTGAAGTCTTACCTGTCTGACGGTCACCAATGATTAGCTCTCGTTGACCACGACCAATTGGAATCATCGCATCAATCGCTGTAATACCTGTTTGTACAGGCTCACAAACTGATTTACGAGTAATAATACCAGGAGCCATAGCTTCAACTAGTCGACTATCAGTACTAGCAATATCACCTTTACCATCAAGTGGTCTAGCCAGTGAATCTACTACACGGCCTAAGAAAGCATCACCAACAGGTACCTGTGCAATCTTTCCAGTAGAACGTACAGAACTTCCTTCTAGGATGTCTAGTCCACTACCCATTAGAACGGCACCAACGTTATCGTTTTCTAAGTTTAGTGCAATACCAATAGTTTTGTCTTCGAACTCTAGAAGTTCACCAGCCATAACCTGTTCAAGTCCGTATACACGAGCAATACCATCTCCAATTTGAAGTACAGTACCTACGTTATCGATTTGAACTTCTTGATCGTAACTTTCGATTTGTTGACGAATAATGTTACTAATCTCGTCAGGTCTAATGTTAATCATATTTCCGTCTAGATTACTTTTTTATTAAGGGGTAGTTTAATTTATGAATTGAAAATTAGGCTCCTAGAAGAGTACTAATCTGCTTTAGCTGACCTCGAATACTTGTATCAATCATCTTGGAACCAATTTCAATCGTAAATCCACCAATTAATTGTGGGTCTACTTTCAGAGCTAATTTAATTTGTTTAGCGCCTGTAATTACTTTTAGTTTTTCCGCTATCTCTTTTTGCTGTTCAGCAGATAGTTGAATAGATGATGTGATCTTTGCGATCTCGATTGATTCTTGCTTGTATGATAGCTCTAAAAACTTTTGAGCAATACTTTCAAGAACTTGAATACGACTACGGTCAACAAGTAGAAGTAAAAATTTTAAAGTGCTACCACCAATTTGCTCGCCAAGAATATCTTTAACAACAGTCTTTTTCGCACTTCGAGTGATTAAAGGGTTTCCTAGGAATTTCTTTAAATCACTTGAATTTGCTAAGAATTGTGAAACGATGTTGATATCGTTTGTTGTTTCTTTTAATGCGTCATTTGATATAGCTAAATCGAGAAGTGCCTCTGCATATGGCTCCGCAACTTTACTTAAAACAATTGACATAATTTTATTACTCAGCTAATTTAGAAATGTTTCTATCGATGATTTTTTGTTGTAAACCAGAGTTCAGTTTACCTTCTAATTGCGTTGTAATTCGCTTTAAAGCTAGAGTAACAACATAGTCAGAAATTTGTTTACGGACTCTTGCTTCGATAGTACCGATTTGAGACTTAGCAGCCGCTGTTAAGCGTTCGATTTCTGCTTTACCTTCAGTTAAGATAGAACTTTTTACTTGTTGAGCAGTAACTGTTGCATCTTTTCCAATAGTTTCGATAACCATCTGGGCTTGAGCTAACTGAGTTTCGCTTTCTGTTAAGCGTTCAGTAGCTTCTTGGAGTCTTTCCTCAGATTCTTGAATTGCTCCAAGAATTTTTTCTTTACGCTCTGAAAGGCTATCAGATAAAGCACTACCTAGAAGCTTGAAAAGTGCACCACCTAATATAAGTAAGTTTACTAAGTTCGCTTCAAAAATATCAGTGTTTAATGATACTCCGCCTTCAGAAATCTGCGTAGAAAAACTATTTAAAGTTTGACTTAATAGATCCATTTTTTTTAAAGAGATTTTATAATAACAACTACATTAAAGAACAACTTCTTTACCTAATAGTTTCTCTTTGATAAGTTGGCTAATTTCATCTACTTGCGTATCTAATTTCTCGATAGCAAGAGTTTTTTGTGCCTCTAATTCTTTATTAGTTTTATCAATTAGACGTGCTGCATCAGCTCGCGCTTCGCCAATTTCAGCAGCAACAGCATCTTTAGCTTCTTTTTCTGATTGTGCAATAACCGATTGCGCGTCTACTCTAGCAGTCTTCAACTGCTCTTCGTATTGCTTGTAAAGGTCATCAGCAGTTAGTAACTTTTCAGAAGCGCTGGTTAAGTTTGTGCTAATATAAGTCTCACGATCATCTAAGACTTTTGCAACGGGCTTGTAAAATACAAAAGTTAAAGCAACAGTTAATAAAATAAACTGTATAGCCATTAACGGCAATGTTGCATTAAAATCAAAAAGCCCTCCAGCCCCTTCAGTCATAGCGAACATATATGTTGTTGGCATAAAAAAAGAGTTCATTTAATTATTTGCTATAGGGTAATTATTGTAAGCTCAATTTAGAATCGAGAATAGTTAAAAGAGCGCCTAGTAATATACTAAGCGCCTCAAAATAAATAATTAACCAACAAATGGGTTAGCGAATAGTAGACAAAGTGCAACTACTAGACCATAAATTGTTAGAGACTCCATGAAAGCTAGAGAAAGAAGAAGCGTACCACGGATTTTACCTTCTGCTTCTGGCTGACGAGCAAGACCTTCAACAGCTTGAGCAGCTGCAGTACCTTGACCAATACCAGGACCAATAGCAGCTAGACCAATAGCTAAACCTGCAGCAATAACTGACGCACCTGAGATGATAGGATTCATAGGAGATTATTTTTTTATTAATTCAACGTATATGAAATAAACAAATTTCTTCGTAGTTAATTTAACTACGTGTAATTTAAACTTTTATGGTTATTCTACACACTCAGCAATATAAGCTGCTGAAAGTGTTGAAAATACTAAAGCTTGAACTGAACTGGCAAAAATACCTAATGCCATTACAGGAAGAGGGACGAATAATGGTACTAATAAACAAAGAACTGAAACAACGATCTCATCCGCTAAGATATTACCGAATAAACGGAAACTTAGTGAAAGTGGTTTTGTAAAGTCTTCTAAAATATTAATTGGCAGAAAGATTGGTGTTGGCGAAATGTAACGCGCAAAGAACCCTAAACCTTTTGCTTTAAAACCACCATAGAAATAACTTATTGAAGTCAATAATGATAAAGCTACAGTCGTATTAATATCGTTTGTTGGTGCCGCTAATTCACCCTCTGGTAATTTAATAAGTTTCCAAGGTACTAGTGCACCTAACCAGTTAGCTACGAAGATGAATAAGAAAAGAGTTCCAACATAAGGAACCCAAGGACGATATTCTTCTTCGCCTAATTGATCTTTGGCAATACCGGCAACATATTCAAAAACAGCTTCAACGAAGTTTTGTAAGCCCGTTGGAGCTTGCTGCATGTTTTGAGTACCAACGATAGAAATTCCTAGAATAATAGCTATGACTAGCCATGTAACTAATAAGACCTGTCCATGTACTGGTAAACCTGCAATGTTCCAAATTAAGTGTGTACCTACTTCAACAGCAGCTAACGAAAAAAACATAGACAAATTATAATTCGACGTGAATGTGAGTAGTGCAAATTTTATGATTTCCTATATTTTAATATACCTAGGTATCCAAACACAGTACAAAAAAAGACCTAGCTATTTGAAAATTTTATCCAAATAGCCAGGTCTTAATTGGAAGTATCCGCTAAATTTTAACGTATCTTTTTTAAAAAGTTGCTTGCTTTCCTAAAATAACAGCATCCGCTAATGTCGAAATAATTAATTTAATAGAACGTACAGCATCATCGTTTGCAGGTATTGGTATATCCACCATATTTGGATCACAATTTGTATCAAGGATGGAGATTATTGTAATTCCCAATTTTTGACACTCTGCAATCGCTGTACTTTCACGCTTTGGATCTACAACAATAGCAATATCGGGAATTTGGGTCATTTCAGTTAACCCACCTAGATTTTGTTGTAGTTTATCTTGCTCACGTCGTAATAATGCTGCTTCTTTTTTTGGTAGTCGGTCTAATTGCCATCAGCTTCACGCTGATTTAATTCTTTAAGATAATTAACACGGTTTTGGACAGTGGACCAATTGGTTAAGATCCCACCCAACCAGCGGTTATTAACATAATAACCACCACATTTTTGTGCTTCTTCAGCAATAATGGCAGCAGCTTGTCGTTTTGTACCGATAAAAAGAAAAGTTTTACCTTCTTTAGCCGCTTTTTGAACGTAATTATATGCGTGTGTTAATAAGCGGGCTGTTTGGACAAGATCGATTACATGAATTCCGTTTTGTTCCGTATAAATATATGGGAACATTTTTGGATTCCATCGACTTGATTGGTGCCCAAAATGGACACCTGCGTCTAATAATTCTCCTAATGTAACTAGTGTCATAAATGTTTTTTTCTGTTTGCGCTAAGTAACATATAAATTAATTATTTAAAATAATTAATTAAATTTTAAGATAAAGAAAAGTCTTAAATCTTACGTGAATAGAACTCAATTACGAATAACTCGTTCAACTTTAATGCTATCCACTCGCGATCAATTACACCTAAAATTTTTGAAGACAAATTTTTCTTATCAAACTCTAAATTTTGCGGAATATTCGATAAAGCTGGTGATTCTAAATTCTTTGATACCATTTGCTTCGAAGCTGTGGAATCTTTAACCGCTAACGTATCACCTGGTTGGCATTGATAACTTGGTATCGAAACACAGGAATTGTTTATCATAATGTGTTTATGAGTTACAATCTGTCGAGCAGCTGCTATTGTTGGTGCCATACCTAAACGAAACACAACATTGTCTAAGCGCATTTCTAATAGCTGTAAGAGAATATTCCCTGTTGCGCCTTTAATTTTTTTTGCTTGACGTATGTAATTCATTAATTGTTTTTCGCTTAAACCGTAATTAAAACGAAGTTTTTGCTTTTCTTCTAATCGAATTGCATATTGAGTCAATTTTTTTTGTGTTGCTCCGTGTTGACCTGGGCGTTTATTCAACTTGCTTGTTTTACTTGTTAACCCTGGAAGATCCCCTAAACGTCTAGTAATTCTTAATTTTGCTCCTCTATATCGGGCCATAAAAGTTTAACCTCCTTATTTAAAGTTCTTCGTTATCTAAATTACTATATAAAATTATAAAAATCAAAACTTGTGCAAGATTTTATCCCATCCGTGCATCTAAAATAGTAGTTTTTAATCGATCTTGTGCTAGTGGCTGGATTAAAAGACTTGAAGAAGGGTCTTTCCCAACTTTTTTTAAATTTTCGAAACAATTAAATCCAGTTCCTGCTGGGATTAATCTCCCTATAATAACATTTTCTTTCAACCCATTTAACCAGTCCTTTTTCCCTTCAATTGCTGCTTCTGTTAAAACACGAGTTGTTTCCTGAAAACTAGCAGCAGAAATAAAACTATCACTGTTTAACGAGGCTTTAGTTAACCCTAATAACATAGGCTTATAAAGAGGGGGTTCTTCGTTAACTGAGAGAGCAGAACGAGTAATCATTTCTGCTTGGTTAATATCAAGTATTTCCCCGGGTAATAAAGTTGTATCGCCGCCATAATAAACACGAACTTTAGACGTCATCTGTTTAACAATGATTTCAAGATGCTTGTCTGCAATTTGAACTCCCTGTGAACGGTATGTACGCTGAACTTCATTCACTAAAAAAAGTTGCAAATATTTTAAACTTTTTTTGCACGCAGTATGAACAGGATTTGTTATTTGATAATAATTGAATAATGTTTCTAGTTTATCGTGGGGACTAATTGGTCCATCTGTTAAGGGTTCTAAAAAATTAACAAATTTACCATTACTAAAGCTTGGTTTTACTTGTGGTTCAATTTCAATAGTAATTATTTCACCTGTCGGTTTCGTTATATCTATTCTTGTGTCATTGAAAATAGCTTTACCTTCGTGTGGAGCTAAAATACAACCATTTTTAATTTTTCTCGCTTCTAATATTTCTTCTACTTTAGGTAAACCTTGAACAATATCAACAGTTTTAAGTTTGTCATAAACAAGAGTGGCTAAAAGGTCTAACTTTTCTACCAAAGATTTTGTTCCAACATCTAACACGGTACCTTCTGAAATTAAATATGGTCGGCCTAATCTAATATAAATTAGATCGTCTTCAATTTTATAAACCTGCCCGGAATACTTTGAACGTCTTGTTGAAGTTAAATAAGTTCCTACACGAACAAGATCGCCTTTTTTTACTAAAAGTGTCTCTGTTGCAGAACTATAATTATTTTTCTTTATTGCTGTATCTTTTAATACTAGAATTTCAAGAGCATTATTTGCTTTAGTACTAGCAACTAAAGTCCCACCAAATCTGGTTAAAATTTCAACCTTAGCTATAGCTGTATTTTTAAACACATATTGGTTATTTCGCATTAAGTAGGTAAGAAAAACAGTGTCTACAGCTTTTAAATTTTTAAAACTAGCTTCGTTTGTTTTAATCCCTTCGTAAAGATTAACTTTAAGTTTAAATTGTTGTGGATTCAAAGGATCTACGCTAGAGTTTAGCGGGACATATTCAAGTTGTGGTTGTAACGTGCTATATTTGTTTTTTATATCCAAAACAAGAAAAGTTTGAAGTAAATTTACCCCACCTTTACTACTTTTAACTCGTTCGCCATCTTTATAAAATATTCTTTTTACTGTTATAAAAGAAATTCCCCTTGAAAACTCGTTTGGGAAAAAGCGGTGCTTTAAAAAGAATCCTTTATCTTGTGGAACTTGAAAAGTTAAAACAGGTCGCAATAAAAGATATTCGCTACCATGAAAAGTTACAAACTCTAAATACGATAATTTTTGAACAATAATTTCTTTTTGAGGACTTACAAAAATTGTTTCACCAGGTTCGACAAATCTATTTACTTTATTTAATTGTTTAATCGGAGTAGGAGCTGTTATTTTATAGAATTCTCCGGGTTTTATAGTTACCTCATAGGTAACCTCATTAAATTGAACAAAACCATCGATGTTACAAAAAACATCAGCTAATATTTGTGTTCCTTTTTTTACAAAACTACCCTCTTTAACTTTTAAAGTTGGCTCCGCAAAACTTAATTGGTGAGTCTCTTCAGGCACCCAATACAAGGAACCGGTAAATAATCGTTTTGTAGTCCGCTTCTTTTTGTTATTGTACGAAGCTTTGGAATAAAAAATTATACCACCAGTTTCTGTTTGGTAAACATCTTCTGTTAAACTAGCAATTTTTTGCCCATGTTTTAACAACTCTTGATTTCTTACACATAATTTAAATTCTTTTAATGTGCCTGAAGTATCTAATTTTAATACATTAGGTTCCACTACTTGAGCATTTTCAAGAAGCATAGACGAATTTATAACCTTAATTTCGCCATTGTAAGATACGCTATCAAAGTTAAGTAAACCTGAATAATTGCTATAAATTTTTTGACTTGCTAATGTATCTCTCGCCGTAAATTTTTGACCGATTTTTACAGCTAAATTAGAAAAACCTTGTAAAGGGTAACGGTCTCCAGCTAATACCCAAAGTAAACCCGCAGTTTTACTTATTTTTTTGATAGCACCACCACTTTCAATGCTTTCCTTAACATTTATATTTTGTAAAAAAACTTCACCTGAAACCTCGGTATATATATTTTTACGATCTTCCTCGAGAACTAAGTTTGCATCTTTTTTTATTTCTGCAATAACTTGATTTCGGTAAACTTTTTGCAAATTGTTTGCTAACAATAAAGCATTCTTGGGGATAGATAAGGAACACAACGTTTTATTTGTTGTTTCAATAATTAAATCGATATCTTCCATTAAATCAAAGCCTTTTTCCCCATGCATTGTTCTTACCATATTCGCAGATTTCTTTAACTGGTATTTTAAAGTCCCTGCAAAAGGTGCACGAATTTGTTTTGTCAAATCCCCCGAGAAAACTCCACCGGTGTGGAATGTTCGCATAGTTAACTGTGTTCCAGGTTCACCGATTGATTGTGCTGCTAAAATACCAACAGCTTCACCTAAATCAACAAGAGTCGAATACGATAAATGCCAGCCATAGCAACTTCGACATACAGACCTTAATGCTTTACATGTTAAAGGTGATCTTACTTCAACCCCATCGATATCTATATTAGTAATTTTACTAATTATCTCATTGTTAATTTCAGTATTTCTTTCATATATTTTATCTTCGCCCGGTACTTTAAAAGGTTTCGCTAAAAGCCTTCCAATAAGACGATCTTTAATAGAGGAATCTGTTTTATATTTTTTAAAAAGGTCATCTAATGTTAAGCCTTCCTTAGTTAAACAATCTTCCTCCCGTACAATAATATCTTGGGCTACGTCCACTAACCGGCGTGTTAAATAACCAGAATCTGCTGTTCGTAAAGCTGTATCTACAAGTCCTTTTCTTGCCCCGTATGAAGAAATAATATATTCCGTTACTTTTAACCCTTCACGAAAATTACTTTTAATGGGTAAATCGATAATTTGGCCCTGGGGATCGGCCATAAGACCACGCATACCTACTAATTGTCTAACTTGTGAAATATTTCCCCGTGCACCTGAAAAAGCCATTATATATAACGGATTTAACGGATCACTTTCTCGGAAATAAGTAAGAACTTCATCTTTTAAGTAATTATTTGCGTTATTCCAAATATCAATGACTTTTTGAAAACGTTCAACCGTTGTAATATTACCATTACTATAATTCTGTTCTGTAAGATCAACTTCATCCGTTGTAATACCTATTAAAGGTCTTTTTTGGAACGGTATTCGAAGATCTTCAACACTTAACGAAATACCGGATATTGTCGCATAGTGAAAGGTTAAATTTTTAATTTTGTCCGAAATTAGTGAGGATTTAATTACACCGTAATTATGGAAAGCATGTTCCATTAAACCCTGCAACTTTTTCTTATTAACAACTTCATTAGTAAAAATTAATTCTTTTTCTAAAATTTCCATTATTACTTTGTATTGTTTTTATTCAAAAGATTGGTTTAAGAGAATCCGTCCAGGTGTTGTTTTTAAATACTTTGTTAAAACATTTCCCTCTGAATCTTTTTTGATTTGTAATTCACTTGATAAATAAATAGTTCGGGCACCAAATTTCTTTTCTTTTGTTGGGTCGGATAATAAATCAATTTCATTCTTATGAGTATAGGTATAGCGAACCCAAACGAAAGTATGTAAAGTAAGTAAAGATTGGCGATAAGCAATAATTACATCATTAAAACTTGAAAAATATTGGTCTGAAATTGTCTGTTGAGTTGGATTATTTGCGGTTAAATAATAGCATCCTAAAACCATATCTTGACTAGGTGTTAAGATAGGGTCTCCTGTTGCAGGTGATAAAAAATTATTTGGTGCAAGCATTAACATTCGTGCTTCTGTTTGAGCTTCTAAACAAAGTGGTATATGAACAGCCATTTGGTCACCATCAAAATCTGCATTAAATGCTGGACAAACAAGGGGGTGAAGTTTGATTGCCCTCCCTTCAACTAGAATTGGTTCAAAAGCTTGAATACCTAAACGGTGTAAAGTTGGTGCACGATTTAATAAAATTGGATGCCCAGACATTACTTGCCCAAGAATATCCCATGCTAACGTTTCATTATTATGAATAATTGTTTTTGCAGCTTTTATGTTATTAACTAGCCCTTCGTAAATTAATCGGTGGATGACAAAAGGTTGAAATAGTTCAATTGCCATTTCACGTGGTAAACCACATTGATTTAATTTTAATTCGGGCCCTACAATAATTACAGAACGGCCAGAATAGTCAACCCTTTTCCCAAGTAAGTTTTGACGGAAACGCCCCTGTTTACCTTCAATAATATCTGATAAAGACTTTAATGGTCGATTATTTAAACCAAACACTGCCCGTCCACGTTTACCATTATCTATTAACGCATCAACAGCTTCTTGCAGCATCCGTTTTTCATTTCTAATAATTAATTCCGGTGCAAGAATTTCTTGAAGTCTAGCAAGACGGTTATTACGGTTTATTACACGACGATATAAGTCATTAAGGTCTGATGTTGCAAAACGGCCACCATCTAATTGCACCATTGGTCGTAAATCGGGTGGTAATATAGGGATATTATCTAAAACCATCCAAGATGGTTCAGAACCTGATGCAATAAATTGGTCAATTATTCGTAAACGTTTAATTAGTTTTTCACGTTCCGGGTCTTTAGCTGACGGGATTATGCGTCTTAATTCTGTGGATTCATATTTTAAGTCTATTCCTTTAAGAAGTGATCGGATTGCTTCAGCTCCAATAGCTATTTCTACGTCATCCGTATCACTTTTAGTAGCTTCAAAAACTTGCCAATCGGTTTCTACCAGAAGTTGTTTCTTGCGAAGTTCACCAGTATTACCAGGGTTTATAACAATATGAGAATTAAAATAAACAACTTGTTCTAATTCTTTTAACGATATGTTTAAGATTAACGCAATTTTACTTGGCCGTCCTTTGACATACCAAACATGAGTTACAGGCGAAGCAAGTTCAACAAATCCCATGCGATGGCGCCTAACATTAGATTCGATAACTTCTACCCCGCAACGTTCACAAATAATACCTTTGTACCGAACACGCTTATATTTACCGCAATGGCACTCCCAATCATTTACAGGTCCAAAAATACGTTCGCAAAATAAACCACCCATTTCGGGTTTTAGAGTTCGGTAATTTATGGTTTCAGGTTTTGTTACTTCACCAATACTTTGACCATTTGGTAATATCCTTTCTCCCCAACTTCTTATTCTAGAAGGTGAAGCTAAATTAATTTTTACATAATCAAATGACCTTTCTGTCTCTAACATATCAGGATAATCTTGAAAAATTTTACAATTTTATAATTAGGTATAGTAGGTACTTTGTTTTTAAATTCTCTTTTTAAAGTAATTCACGTTATTAATCACGATAAATTATTTTTTCTGGTGGGGTGAGTTTATTAGTAATATCTAAATAATCACTATTTTCACTCATTAAATTAATTTCATAATCTTTTAAACCAGTGTTTGGTTGAAGATCTAATTTATAAGTGGCAACATCAAGACATAAAGCTTGTAATTCACGCATTAAAACTTTAAAAGATTCTGGCATACCTGGACGAGGAATAGGGAGACCCTTAACAATAGCATTTAAAGTCTCATTTCGACCCTTCATATCGTCCGACTTAATTGTTAGCAATTCTTGTAAAGTATACGCTGCCCCAAACGCTTCAAGGGCCCAAACTTCCATCTCACCTAATCTCTGCCCACCTTGTTGAGCTCTTCCACCAAGGGGTTGTTGGGTAACCAAAGAATAAGGTCCTGTTGAACGAGCGTGAATCTTATCATCAACTAAATGAATTAATTTTAACATGTAAGCTCTTCCAACAGTAACAGGGTTATCAAAATTTTTACCCGTTCGCCCATCTCGAAGGACAATTTTTCCTGGGTGTTGCGTTGAAAAAATCCAATCTTTCTTTCCAGAAGCCTCTTTTAATTTTTTATTAACTAAAGCCCGTGATGCTTCAGCACCGTACATTTCATCAAAAGGAACAATTTTAAAACGGACATTTAAATCCCCGGCTGCTAGTCCAAGTAGACACTCAAATAATTGTCCGACGTTCATTCTTGAAGGCACCCCTAGTGGGTTTAATATCATATCTACAGGAACTCCATCAGGCATAAACGGCATATCTTGCCTTGGTAAAATTTTTGAAATAATTCCCTTATTTCCATGACGACCGGCCATTTTATCACCAATTTGGATTCGTCGTGTTTGAGCAATATAAACTTTCAAAATTTCATCGGTACCGGGAGGTAAGTCATCACGTTTACTTCGGGAGAAGATTTTAACATCTAGAACTCTCCCAGAAGTACCATGCGGAACTTTCAATGAAGTATTTCGAACATCCCGCGACTTCTCCCCAAAAATTGCCCTTAATAGTTTGCCTTCTGGTGGATAATCAGATTCCCCTTTTGGTGTCAATTTCCCCACTAATGTGTCACCAGATTCAACCCATGTACCAATTTTAATAATTCCATTTTTATCTAGATTACGTATAGAATGTTCGCTGGCATTAGGAAGATCTATAGTAACTTCCTCCATACCGAGTTTTGTTTGGCGAATATCAATTTCAAATTTTTCAATATGAAGGGAAGTATATAGATCTTCATAGACTAAACGTTCACTTATAACAAAAGCATCCTCGTAGTTATAACCTTCCCACGGCATGTAAGCGATTATAATATTTTGTCCCACGGCTAATTCCCCGTTCTCAGTTGACGCTCCATCAGCAAGGATCTGACCAATCGCTATCTTTTCGTTAATGGAAACAATTGGTCGCTGATTTATACAAGTATCTTGGTTTGACCTTTGATATTTAATTAAATTGTAAGTAAAGACTGTATCTTTTTTATCAGTAATAACAATTTGGCCTTCAGTAATTTGAAGAACTCTACCATAATTAGAACTTAGTAAAACCATACCAGAATCCCTAGCAGTTTGGCCTTCTAGACCAGTACCAACTAATGGCGCTTCTGGGTATAATAAAGGAACAGATTGTCGCTGCATATTTGAACCCATTAATGCACGGTTTGCATCATCATGTTCTAAAAATGGAATAAGGGCTGCTGCTAATGATACTACCTGAATTGGTGATATAGCGATGTAATCAACTTCTGTTGAAGCGACGCTAACAAGATTTTGACGGTGACGAACAGCTACCGTATTACTCTTGATAAAACCATGGTTATCAAGCTCCAAATCTCCTGCTGCAAGATTATAATTATCCTCTGTTGTTGCATCTAAGTAAATTGGAAAGACACCATTAAGGACCTTTCCATTTAAAACTTTATAGAAGGGTGTTTCAATAAATCCATAGGAATTTACTCGACCATAAGTTGAAAGTGACCCAATCAATCCAGCATTTGGTCCTTCTGGCGTTTCAATAGGGCAAATTCTACCATATTGGCTCGGATGAATATCTCGGACGGCAAATCCTGCCCTATCTCTAGTTATGCCTCCTGGCCCTAAAACAGATAAACGCCTTTTATGTGTTAATTCTGCTAATGGATTTGTTTGATCCATAAATTGGGAAAGGGGGTTAGACCCAAAGAATTCACGAATTGAAGATACTAAAGGTTTTGGATTAACAAGAACATTAACCCTTAAGTATTTTTGTTCACAAATACTCATTCTTTCTTGAGCAATGCGTTCTAGTCGATTTATACCAATTCGAATCTGGTTTTGTAATAATTCACCAACGGAACGTATTCTTCTATTACCTAAATGGTCAATATCATCCTCTTTTGTTGGTGTGATTCGAAAATTAATTAATTCATCAACGATTGATAAAACATCTTTCGATGTTAATATATGAACATTTTTTTCAATAGCTAAATTTAAGCGCTTATTAATTTTATATCGACCTACGTACCCAAGATCGTAGCGTTTTGGATCAAAGAATCGTGAGTATAAAATTTGTTGTCCACCTTTTACTGTAGGTGGCTCACCAGGGCGCAGTTTACTGTAGACTTCTAAAAAGGTATCTTCTAGGGAAATATTTTCATACTCTTTGAAAGTTTTTGTAAAATACTCAGGGTGTTGCAAATGGCTAAATATCTCTGTATCACTTAAGCCAATTGCACGTAAAAAGATATAAGCAGATATTTTTTTTGCCTTATCAACCTTTACATAAATTAAGTCATCTTTATCAATTTCAAACTTTACCCAAGTACCACGATTAGATATAAGACTAGCGGTAAAAAAACGGAAATTTTGCTTATCCGTATCTGTTTTATAGTAAATTCCAGGACTTCTAACAATTTGGTTAATGATAATACGTTCAATACCATTAACTAAAAAAGTACCCTCATTTGTCATTAAAGGGATATCACATAAGAGCACCTCATTTTCAGAAGTATCTTTTACGTTCGTTAGATAACTTAATTGGGCTAACGTGTAAACCCGAACACTGTAATTTGTGTCACGGCGTTTTGCTTCAGCTAACGTATATTTAGGTTGGCGTATTTTATAATGCTTTGCTGATAGGTTTAACTCTAAAACATCCAGATAATCTCTTATAGCTGAAAGTTTTTCCAGTTCTTCAAGAAAACCAAATTCCAGGAACCAACAATAACTTATACGCTGAGTCTCTAAGAGATTAGGTAAAAGGTACTTGTAAATTTTTTCGTTTAAGGTAAACATATCTCGATACTATATCTAGAATTTCCATATTTAAAAGGGTTACATACTCACCTTTTCGTTTAAGTTTTTATAACTAACTCTAATTAACGAATAAAAAGAACATTATAATTTGAATGGCTGAAAAATATATCCAGTACCACGAGCGGTTAAAATAAAATCGGGAGTACGAGGGGTATCTTCTATTTTTAATCGAAGTCGATATATATGAACGTCAACTACCCTTGTATCGACAAATCGAGCAGGCGTATACCCCCAAATATTGTTTAATATTTCTATTCGTGAAAGCTCATGTCCTGAATTTTTAATTAGTAATTCGAGGAGACTAAATTCAATAACTGTTAATACAAGTTGTTTACTATTTTTAAATACTTGTTTATTTGCTATATTAACAATTACACTCCCAAATTGAAAAGTTTCTTGTCGAGCAGGGGTTATTTTAAATTTTTGGGGATTAGAACGGCGTAATTTCGACATTACTCTAGTCTCCAATTCGATTAAAGAAAAAGGTTTCGTAATATAATCATCGGCACCTATTTTTAGGCCCATGATTCGGTTAGATACTTTATTTAGGGCTGTTAATATAATTATGGGTACCTTTGATTTTTTGCGAATTTTACGACATACTTCGTAACCATCTATTTTTGGTAATAAAATATCAAGAATAACTAAATCAGGCCATTCTTGGTTAAATGTAATAAGGGCTTCAGCTCCATTTGTAGATAAAGAAACATCATAACCAAGGTACAAAAATCTTGTTACTATAACAGAACTTATATTTTCATCATTCTCAATAATCAAAATTTTTCTTTTGGATTCGTTCGCCACTATTGGTTTCAAGAAAAAATTCTACATTACAACAAATTTAAATAATAGTTGATTAAAAAAATAATTTATATAAGGACAAGTAATCGAACATTAGGTAGTAGTATAGTATACTATTTATTAGTAGGCGAGCGTAGCCAAGTGGTTAAGGCACTGGGTTGTGGTTCCAGCATTCGCGGGTTCGATTCCCGTCGTTCGCCCTTTTAATTAGTGTTAGGCATTCGGGCTATTCCGTTTCAAGAGAAACATTCAAGTACTTTGCAATAGTAATTGCTTCTTCTTCAATTACATTTAATGACACTGGTTGTTCAATCCCAGTTAATGGAATTTCCCGACTATCAATTAAACAAAGTAAAAGCTGACGCTTTGGATTAATACCCTCTTTAATCCTCATTTTTATGGATTTGATTTCCTCAAAATTAAAGTTAAATAAAAGTTCACGGTTTTTTCCTGGAAAACCTTGACGATAAAGTGTAATTTTTTGCAGAGCTTTATTATATTCGTTGTACCCGGAACCTACATTCCACCAAATAGTTAAAAATAAGAATGTCCCAAGGATTGATCCGACCGTGCCGTAAAATAATAAAACAATTCCTTGTGGAATAAAAGTAATATCACTTGAATTCGAGAAGAATAAAAAATTAACTTTGAAAAAACTCGATAAGCCCGTAAGAAAAAAACCGAACCCACCTAAACTAACAGTGATAGCCCAAAAAAAGTTACTAAGGCTACGGGAACCATCAAAGTAAGATTTAATAACGGACTTTTCTTCTACATAATTCATGATAAATGGTGCTAATTAAATAAATATTTCTACAGGTATTTTACCTGTAGAAATAATGTGATAGGTTAGATTAATCTGATCGTTTTTAAGCCAAAGTAAAGTCCTGCCGCTAAACTGAACATTAAAGTCATTAATAAAATATAGCCAATAAAAGCGCTCATAGATAATTACCTTATTTAAATTTTGATTTTATCTTATTTTAACACATTTTAAGTGTTTACTCTCTTCTTTTTCTTCTACCTATAATTGACAGTTGGATAACCTTTTTCTTATTTCTTTAAACCTTCAATTACCCCACGCCAAATTAATCCAATAACTCTTCCTATTAATGAGGTTAATGTAAAACGTAACACATTACTAAGACGGTAAATTATTTCATCTACCCTACTTATTAAAAAGTCTCGTAATTCTATAATCGTGACCGTAAATAAAGGAATTGTTTTAAGAGATTTTAATTGGTTAGAACGGTTGGCATAAATAATTCGGTCGTAGATACCACTCGTTCTTAAGATATAAATTCGATATTGGTTATTGTATAAATCTGAGGGCCTTTGTAAATAATTCTTTACATTTAATTGCCAAACCAAATTATTTTTATATCGCTCAACATTTCTTAACGAAAGGAACTTTGAACGGAAAAGTGTTTTACGGAACGAGTATAAAGAAGAGAAGTTTATAATAGTGAAATAAATTATACAATTGCCTAATTCAATAACTAAGTTATCAATTAACGCTTCAATAAAACTTTCAGAAGCTGAGTTATATATGGGTGAATAGATTGTTCGAAATTGTGGCGACCGGTTATTTAAAATAGCATAAAAAGGTAGTTGGAAAAGAATACTAATATCCCGTAATAAATTCTTTGTATACGATGCTGTAAGAAGATCTTTTGAATTAACTTGGATTTTACATCCATATTGTTGCATTAAAAATTCTTCACATGTTTCTTTTAATAACTTGAAAAAAATTTCCTCACTCTTTTTTTCTAGTAATAAGCAAGAATTGGGTTGTTGATATAAATCAATGTAAGTCTTTTCAATATTTTTATTGATAATAAATAATAAATTTATTTTTGCACTGTCTTTTAACAGATCTAAACACAGTAGTAACTGGTTATTTTTTTTATTGCTGAAAGTTAATTTATATGAAACTCTCGTAAAAATGCGTATTATTCGATTTTTTATTCGGTCGACATTCCTACTTTCTACAGTAACCACGATATTTTTTATAAAAAAATAAATTGTTTATAGTTTGAGTCTACCAAATAATTTTTTTGATAGAAACTTAAGTATTTATGGGCGTAAAAAATTTAGATTGTATATTATTATTCAATTTTATTATAAACCCTGAGATTCTAATAAAAATGACCTATTAAGAGGAAACAACAATTATTTAGATCTATTTTAGATCTATTAAAAAAAATAATTTAGCCTCGAAATAGAATGATGATGTAATTATCTTAAAGTTACTTTTACTTAAAAAGGGGTTTGTAAAAGTAACCTTAAGATCTAACAAACTACTAATTCTTTTTAATAGGGTGAAAAAGAAAGTGTGTCAGGCATATAACGTTGGATTTCAATAATAAATCCAGCAGTAAAACTCATCCATGCTGTTATAAGAACGGGAGCGGTAGATAGGTATTTTAATAGATTCTTATCCATAGGTTTAACGTTGCTTTAGGTAATAAGAAATAAGTAATTTAACGTGGCGAAACTGTTACTTCATTACTTGGTACAAGTAAATCTCCGGAAACTAGTTCTTTCCAGGCAGCTAATGGCCAAAGGAAACTTGCTGACATCATACCGATAGCTACAGGTACATTAATGATAATTTCGTTTTCATTTGGTTTATCCGTTTTTTTCGCAAACTGAAGGTAACTACGACCTGCCCAACCAATATAACCGGCAATGTAAAGAAATAAAACACCTGGAACCACAAATTCTCCTGCATGGCTAGGTCTTCCATCAGCAATTAAATGTGGTAATCCATCAGCACCACATAATAATCCTTGCTTACCGTATTTATCAAAGCGAACTTTAGTTGCGTTTATTTGAGCTTCAAGAGCTAAGTATGCTGGTGTACCCTCTTCGTAATTTTCTAAACGTGTAGTTAACTTTTTAACACTACCATCCAATCTTTTTTTAAAAACAGCAGAATCTTTGCATGGTGTTAATCCACTTACATCCGCTGAAGCTAAATTTGGTGTGCTAACAAAAGTTAAAAAAGTAAGAAAAAATAAAAACAAACGTTTCATGTAACAATTATTAATTTTTTTATTATCAACAAACTAATTTAATTAATATTATATCCACATAATAAGAAATCTCGTTTTTTATAATAGACTCGTACGTTTTAAAATTTTTCGAAATTCTTCTTGAAAGAATAAAACAGCCCGATTCGATTTTCCACCTACAGTAATTACTTTTGGCCCTTCAATTAACCAAATTTGAGAGTATGTAAAAAAACTAACATAAATACTTATCATTAATAAAAGAAAAGATAAATAAACCGTTGATATACCCGGATCAAATTTGATTTGTAAGCCTGTACTGGTTATAAAATCAAGCGTCTGAATATTTACAGAATTATTAAGTAGTACCGAATCTCCTACCACGGTTTCCTTTATTAAAAGGCCTTTTGAATCGTACAGTAAAAGTTGCCCCCTTAAATCATTGACTAATATAGTGATCTTATTTTCTGGGCGTTGATCCAATGCCAAAGAACTTAACCAAAATTTTCGACCACCTTTTGTTATTTTTTTAAGGGGCACTTGAAAAATTTCGTTATTAGGTAGACGTAATTTTAAACCAACAATATCCCAATCGGTTTGGTATAAAACAATATCCTTAAAAATTAAAGGTTCATTTACAAAAACTGTTTTACGTTTAATCTCGGTTCCTTCCGGGCCTAGTATAGATAAATCAGAATAAAACTGTTCCGTTTTTAATTCTTTTGTATAGGTAATCCAAAAATCATTAATACGGCAAGAGATATCTTGCGGTAAGTAACTTAAGTTCCCAAATTTTGTTAAATTTTGTATATGTGATATTTCACCCCTTGGAATAAGTTCTTGAGCCGAATAACCACCGAAAGATCCCAATGTAGAACCAAGAAGTAAAATAACAATACTTGCATGGACAACGATAGGACCAGCCCGACCTAATAAACCAGAATAGGCATAACCTTTTTGACCCTGTCGGAAAAAATGATACTTATTGTTATTGCAATAATAAGCAAAAGTATTAGAAACTTCAGATTTAATCCTCGAGCTTACAATTAAATTTTTAAACTGATTAGGTTGATTATAAAATCGCCATATTTTAAACGTCTTAAGGGAAGGTAATTGTGTCGTAAATGTGCAGGATATTAAAGATCCGGCAAATAATAAGAGAATTAATACGAACCACCAAGCAGTATATAAATGATCTAAGCTTAAAATTGTAATAAACTTCCAATTTAAAAAACCAAATAACGGGTTAGTTAGTGGATAGTTTTCTTTATAAAATGCCAGGTTTTGGTCTTGTTCAATAATTGTACCCACGGATATAGTTAGTCCAATCGTAAAAAGTAATGTTATGGCGAATTGGAGGTTTGCCAATTTTTTAACTAATCTTGTCGTGTATCTGTATTTCATAAAGTTGATTAATTTTTGGACTTGTCAAAAGTGACTAGATAGCTTATTCTTTAAATAAGAACGAAATAAGTAAAAGCCGGGATAGCTCAGTTGGTAGAGCAGTGGATTGAAAATCCTCGTGTCTCCAGTTCAAATCTGGATCCTGGCATTATGTTTTTTATGTCTACTTTAGAAGTCTTCTTAAATTATACGTAAAATTAAATATCAAAACAATGCTTAACGTAACTAATCTAACTACCTAGTAGTATCTAGTTTTTATTAAGTACGAGAGAGTAAACTTTTAAAGACACTAAAGTGTTTTTAAAACTATGAGGAATTTTACTCATTAGGTATTATTATATATTACATAAATAAAGCGCTTAACATTTTGTATCATGGTCGTGATATCTTATTTTGTAAGAAATAAAGAATAATAAGTATTTTATTTTGCTTGTTATATTCACGTAATTGTCAAAATCACGTAAATATAAAACCCAGCAATCAATTTAGCATAACTTTAAACCAGGAGGTTTTCATGTCTCAAGCTGTAGAATCACGTACTCGAATCAAAAGTGAACGTTACGAATCAGGTGTAATTCCTTACGCAAAAATGGGTTACTGGGATCCTGATTACGTTATCAAGGAGACAGATCTTCTAGCTCTATTCCGTTGTACTCCACAACCAGGTGTAGACCCTGTAGAAGCAGCAGCAGCTCTTGCTGGTGAGTCTTCAACTGCAACATGGACTGTTGTATGGACAGATCTACTAACAGCGTGTGATCTATACCGTGCGAAAGCATACCGTGTAGACCCTGTACCAAACGCAGCTGATACATACTTCTGTTATGTTGCATACGATATTGATCTATTTGAGGAAGGTTCTCTAGCTAACCTTACTGCATCAATTATCGGTAACATTTTCGGTTTCAAGGCCGTTAAAGCTCTTCGTCTAGAAGATATGCGTTTCCCTTACGCACTTCTTAAGACTTACCAAGGTCCTGCTACAGGTCTAGTTGTAGAGCGTGAGCGTATGGATAAGTTCGGTCGTCCACTTCTAGGTGCTACTGTAAAGCCTAAGCTAGGTCTTTCTGGTAAGAACTATGGTCGTGTAGTATTCGAAGGTCTTAAAGGTGGTCTAGACTTCCTTAAGGATGATGAGAACATTAACTCACAGCCGTTCATGCGTTACAGAGAGCGTTTCCTATACTCAATGGAAGGTGTTAACCACGCTTCTTCACTAACTGGTGAAGTTAAGGGTCACTACCTAAACACTACTGGTGCGACTATGGAAGATATGTACGAGCGTGCGAATTTCGCTGCTGAGCTAGGTTCAATCGTTGTAATGATTGACCTTGTAATCGGTTACACAGCTATCCAGTCAATGGCTATCTGGGCTCGTAAGAACGATGTTCTTCTTCACCTTCACCGTGCAGGTAACTCAACTTACTCACGTCAGAAGAACCACGGTATGAACTTCCGTGTAATCTGTAAGTGGATGCGTATGTCTGGTGTTGACCACATTCACGCAGGTACTGTAGTTGGTAAGCTTGAAGGTGATCCTCTAATGATTAAAGGTTTCTACAACACTCTTCTAGATTGTAAGAGTGATATTAACCTTCCTGAAGGTCTATTCTTCGCACAAGATTGGGCTTCTCTACGTAAGTGTGTACCAGTAGCTTCTGGTGGTATTCACTGTGGTCAAATGCACCAACTAATTGATTACCTTGGTGATGATGTAGTACTTCAGTTCGGTGGTGGTACAATTGGTCACCCTGATGGTATCCAAGCCGGTGCAACTGCTAACCGTGTAGCACTTGAGTGTATGGTTCTAGCTCGTAACGAAGGCCGTGATTTCGTTGCTGAAGGTCCGCAAATTCTAAGAGATGCAGCTAAGAGCTGTGGTCCTCTACAGACTGCTCTAGATCTTTGGAAGGATATTACTTTCAACTACGCGTCTACAGATACTGCTGACTTCGCTACTACAGAAACAGCTAACCGTTAATTCTTTAAGTTACCTAAAGGTAATTTAAAATTAGCACACTGTTACTAGAACTTAATTCACCTTAATTTCGATTAGGGTGAATTTACACAACCACTAAATCATTAATTTTCATTTACGGAGTACACAATGAAACTAACTCAAGGATGTTTTTCTTTTCTTCCTGACCTAACTGACGAGCAAATCACTAAGCAAATTCAGTACGCAATCGATAAGTCTATGGCTGTATCTATTGAGTACACAGATGATCCGCACCCTCGTAACAGTTACTGGGAAATGTGGGGTCTTCCACTTTTCGATATCAAAGATCCAGCAGCGATTCTTTTCGAGATCAACATGGCTCGTAAAGCTAAGCCAAACTTCTACGTTAAAGTTTGTGGTTTTGACAACGCACGTGGTACTGAGTCTTGTGTTCTTGCATTCATCGTTCAGCGTCCTGCTTACGAGCCTGGTTTCAGACTTGTACGTCAAGAAGTTGCTGGCCGTAAGCTAGTTTACACAATTGAGGCATATGCTCCATCAGCTAAGCCTGAAGGTGAGCGTTACTAATCGTTAGCGATTAATAATTAAAAAGAGTTTTGCACTTTGTGCAAAACTCTTTTTTAATTATTAATCTTATTAACTATGGTCATTTACAAGATCATTTTTAGAATCCTATTACACTTATTCCCTAACTGAAGTTAGCAATAAAACTAAGCAGTTTAAAGAGCTATTTAGAAATGAGAATCCCATCTATTAGCGCAGCTTGTAACGGATATATGTTGTAAGATTAGGAATGGCGATATGGGAGTAAAAACTTATGAACTACGTTTGGTCTATACAAAACATTAATTAAATGTTGTTTTGTAGACAATTTGTAATCTAATAATAATTAAATTAATTATATGGGTACAGATCGTCAATGCTTAACAAAAAAATGATTAAACCAGTATAACTAATACCGGTTTAACCAATTATCTAGAAAACACTTATAATTTTCTCTTTTTTATCAGATTCAAATTGTACAACACCATTTTGTGTAGCAAAAATTGTATAATCTTTTCCTACACTCACACCTCTACCGGGCTTAAAAGTAAGACCACGTTGACGAACAACAATCGAACCCGCTTTAACAGGTTGATTACCATATACTTTAACACCTAGTCTTTTCGAATTAGAATCACGACCATTCTTAGTACTACCTGCTCCTTTTTTATGTGCCATTAGATTGAATTAATTTTAAAATCATTTAATTAGATTTAGCTTCTTGTACTACATCAGAAAATGTTTGTTGGTCAAGAACTGAAAGTTGAGCAAGCATTTTTAAATTAAGCGTAATAGAAGATTTACGTAACGAACTTTTTAAACTACTATACGTTAATCCCTCTTTACGAGCAGCAGCATTTACGCGGCAAATCCAAAGCTTCTTAAAATCTTGCTTACGTCTTTTTCGGCCAACATAAGAATAAACTAAAGCCTTCATTACTTGACCATTCGCTGTACGGAATAATCTAGAATGGGCCCCTTTAAAGCCTTTGGCGAACTTTAAAATTTTATTACGACGTTTACGCGCAACATTACCTCTTTTTACTCGAACCATAAAAATTTATATTTTTTATTTACTAGCTATACTTTAGAAATTGAATTAATTAAAACACGCGTTAATTTACGACGACTACCGAATGTTTTACGTGTCTTTTTCTTTGGACGCATTTTATAAACGCGAATTTTTGGACCAGATAAATGTCTTAGGACCGTAGCTTCAATAGTAAATTCTTTATCTAAAAACGGTTTCCCTATAGAAGTTGAGTTTGTATCTTTTACTAGGAGAATTTGATTTAAGTTAAACATATCTCCACGATTTAGTGGAAGCTTATCAAAATCATAAAATTTACGCTCCTCAACCCAGAATTGTTTACCACTAGCTTGAACAATTGCGTATGAACTCATACATATCAAATGTGTTAAAAATTAAAGAAAACTTAGACATTGTGTTATTTTCCCAAAAGGCCCCCCTTTTAGTATCGTTACCGCTGTAACGTTTCACTATCGAGTTCGAGATGGATCGATGTGGTTCCATTACGCTATAAAACGTCTAAGTCAATGTATTGAAATTTTAAAAATAGTAAAGTCAAGCATTCGGTCTGTTAGTATATCTCGGCTAAATACATTACTGCACGTACACCTGATACCTATTAAACGGCTAGTCTTGCCGTGACCTTAACCATTCTATGATGGTAAGAGTACTCATCTTGAGGTGGGCTTCCCACTTAGATGCTTTCAGCGGTTATCCTT